>Ga0222420_100056_pt1 | contig 271533 bp, 246 predicted proteins | sample 3A2ome_FD_182470 | JGI IMG/M metagenome (GOLD analysis project Ga0222420, IMG submission 182470) | Enriched microbial communities from leaf-cutter ant dump, University of Wisconsin, Madison, United States - 3A200A (version 2) | ecosystem: Environmental > Terrestrial > Nest > Insects nest > Nest... | reverse complement strand
GGGAGACGGCGGCAACCATCGGAATGGTGGCCTGGCCGCCGCAGGTGACCATGTTGACGTTCATCTCGCGCTGGCCGACGTGCTGGGCGAGGTTGACCGGCGGCACGCAGTAGGGACCGATGGCGGCGGGCGTCAGGTCGATCATCAGGACGCCCAGTTCATTCAGCTTGCGGCTGTTCTCGGCGTGCACGTAGGCGCTGGTCGCGTCGAAGGCGATCTGGATGTTGTCGGCCTTGACGTGCGGCAGCAGGCCGTCGACGCCACCGGCGGTGACTTTCAGGCCCATCTCGGCGGCACGCTTGAGGCCTTCCGATTCCGGGTCGATGCCGACCATCCAGGCCGGCTCCAGGAAGGGGCTGCGCTTCAGCTTGTACAGCAGGTCCGTGCCAATGTTGCCCGGGCCGATCAGCGCACATTTGATCTTGTTGGTCATTTTGTTCTCTGTCATGAGTTGGCGTTATTCAGGCGAACAGGGCGCACACCGTGCCCAGTCCATCGATGGCGACGTCGAAACGCTGTCCGGCACTGACGCTGACCATCGGGCCGAGGGCCCCGGTCAGCACGATGTCGCCAGCCAGCAGCGGGCGGCCGCAGCGCACCATCACGTCGGCCAGCCAGACCGCCGCGTTGAGCGGGCTGCCCAGGCAGGCGCGGCCGTTGCCGGCAGACACCACGGCATCGCCGGACTTCATTTCCATCGCGCAGTTGGCGATGTCGAAATCGCCCAGCCGGCGCGGCCGGCCACCGAGCACGAACAGGCCGCTGGAGGCGTTGTCGGCGACGGTGTCGACGAACTTGATGTTCCAGGACTCGATCCGGCTATCGACGATCTCGACCGCCGGCAGCGCGTACTCGGTCGCACGCAGCAGGTCGGCGTAGGTGTGGCGCACCTGCGTCAGGTCGCGGCCGATGACCAGCGCGATCTCGGCTTCGACCTTGGGCTGGATCAGGCGCCCGAGCGCGACCGGCTCGCCGTCGCCGACCGCCATGTCGGCGAACAGCATGCCGAAGTCCGGCTGGTCGACGCCCAGTTGCTTCTGCACGGCCAGCGAGGTCAGGCCGATCTTGCGGCCGACCAGCCGCCGTCCTTCGGACAGCCACTGATAGGTGTTGGCTTCCTGGATCGCATAGGCAGTATCGACATCCGTCGCCGCCAGGCGGTCGCGCAACGGGGCGACAACCCGCCCCGTGTCGTGGGCGCCACGCAATTGCGCGGCGGCCGCTTCGATCGTCAGTTGATCCGACATCACTTGACCAGCGTCCAGCGGTTGTTCTCGACCTTGATCAGCACGATGGCGGCCGGATCGTAGCCGGCGTGATCGGCCGTACCCATGGTGTAGACGCCGTTGCTGCCGACCAGCTTGCTGGTCTGTTCGATACCGTCGCGCAGCGCGGCACGGAATTCCGGGGTGCCCGGCTTCTGCTTCTTGGCCAGCGCCGCCTCGATGCCGTGACGGGCCAGCAGCCAGGCGTCCCAGGAAGCACCGGCGAAGGTGGAGCGGGAATCCGGACCGTTCTTGGCTTCCAGTTCCTTGACGAAGGCAACGCCGTTCTTCTTGGTCGGATGGCTGTCCGGCAGTTGCTCGGCCACCAGCACCGGGCCGACCGGGATCAGCGCGCCTTCGACGGACTTGCCGCCGACCCGCAGGAATTCCTTGCTGGTCACGCCGTGCGACTGGTAGATGCGGCCCTTGTAGCCACGCTCGCGCAGCGTGATCTGCGGCATCGCGGCCGGCGTGCCGGAAGCGCCGACGAACACGACGTCCGGCTTGGCCGCCATGACCTTCAGCACCTGCGCCTGCACCGACGGGTCGGCGCGGCCGTAGCGCTCGGTCGCGACGATCTTCAGCTTGCCTTCGCCGGCCTTGGTCAGCGCCTTCAGCAGCAGCTCGCCCCAGGAATCGGAAAAGCCGATGAAACCGACCGTCTTGGCGCCGTTCTCCAGCATGTCGGCGACCACGCGGTTGACCATCAGGTCGGCCGAGGGCTCGGAGCGGAAGATGAACTGGCGCTTGTCGCCGGCCACGTCGAGCGGCGCCACCGAGACCATCGGCGTCTTCTCGCCGTTGGCCACGTCGGCGATGGCCATGGCCGTGCTGATCAGGTTGGGGCCGAGGATGACGTCGACCTTGTCTTCGGAGATCAGCTTGCGGGCGTTCTTCACCGCATTGGTCGGATCGGTGCCGTCATCGAGCACGATGTAGTTGACCTTTTCCTTGCCGACGGTGGCCGGGAACAGCGCCACGGCCTTCTTGGTCTCGGCGCCGAGCGCGGCGGCCGGGCCGGTCAGCGAGGCGATCACGCCGACGTTGATGTCGGCCAGCGCGGGCATGGCCATCAGGGCGGCGCCTGTCAGGGCAAGCAGTTTTTTCATTCTTTGTCTCCTTGTTGTGGATATGGGAAAAACTCTGGTCTTACTGGGGAATGCTGCGGAAACCGCCGTTCAGGTAGATCAGCGCCTCGCCGTCCTTGCGCTCGCGCACGGCCAGCACCTCGCACAGGAAGGCATTGTGGGTGCTCTCGTCGAAAACCTTGATCACCCGGCAGTCGAAGCTGCTCAGCGCCGCGTCGAGCACCGGCGCGCCGGTCGTCGCCTCGGACCAGGCACCGTACCCGAAACGGGCGTCGCCATGCACCTCCTTGATCATGCCGGCAAAGGCCTTGGCGACCTCCTCCTGCTCGCTGGCCAGGACATTGACGCACAGGGCGCCGCTGTCGAGGACGATCTGGTTGGCGGCCACGTTCTTGTTGACGAACACCACCAGACGCGGCGGATCGGCGGTGACCGAGCAGACCGCCGTGGCGGTCAGCCCGGCGCGCTGCTCGCCGGCCCGCGCGGTGACGATGGAAACGCTGGCGGCGAAATGCCGCATGCCGTTACGGTGCTCTTCGGCGCTGACCGCCGGCAGCGCGGCCAGACGCTCGTCGGGTTGCCAGTCGAGGCGCTGGTTGATCCTGTCGTTCATCGCGGGCTCCCGGCTCAGACCTGCCCCGGCTTGGCGCCGAAGGGGTTGGGTTGCGGCAGCGGGTTGCCCAGCAGGTGGCCACCGAGCAGGTCGCCGATGTTGTCCTGGTTCTGCGTGATGTGGTTGGCACCGACCAGGATGTCGCGCATCTGGCGCTGCATCGGGCAGTTCATCCAGATGCCGCGGGTCGAGGTCTTCTTGAAGATCATGTGCGCAGCCTCGAAGCACTCGCCGCCGGTGAACTGGTTGGTGGCGAAGTGGCGGACGCGGATGTCGAGCGGCACCAGCTCGCCGCGCGAGGCATAGGCCCAGGCTTCGTCGGTATTGCTCAGCACGCGCGAGGCGGCGCCGACGATCTTGGCGTAGGCCTCGCCCAGCCGGCCCTTGATGAAGGGGTCGTTGACCGCCGCTCCGACCGCCTGGTTGATGTTCTGGCGCGGCACCATGTGCTCGACGTAGAGATCGACCATGCCGCGCGCCATGCCGATGATCACCGACGACACGGCGGCGTAGAAGACGTAGAAGAAGGGCATCTTGTAGAGGTTCGCGACGCCGCCGTGCGATGCCTCGCCGTAGGCACCGATGGCGTGGCTGCGGTAGGCAGGCACGAACACTTCCTTGACGATCAGCTTCTTGGAACCGGTACCGGCCAGACCGACGACGAACCAGTCGTCGACGATCTCGAAATCGCTGCGCTGAATCCAGAAGGAGCGGAACACCATCTCGCCGCCCTCCTCGACGCGGCCGCCGACGAAGGCGCCGCCGGCCGCATGGTCGCAACCGGACGAGGTCAGCCATTCGCCGTTCAGCACGTAGCCGCCCTCGACCGCCTTGACGGTGCCGAACGGCGCGTAGGACGAGGACACCAGCTTGCCGTTGTCCGCCCCCCACAGCTCGTCGCCGACCTGCGTCGGCAACAGGCCGACTTCGAAGGGATGGACGCCGAGCACCATGACGTTCCAGGCGCTCGACGGACAGCCGCGCGCCAGTTCCATCAGCACGCGATTGAGCACGTTCGGCGACATTTCATAGCCGCCCCAGCGCTGCGGCTGCAGGATGCGGAAGAAGCCGGCCTCGTGGAAAGCCTGGATGGTCTCCTTCGACACCATGCGGTTGCGCTCGCACGCCTCGGCGCGTTCGCGCAGCAGGGGAATCAGCGCCTGGGCGCGGCGAACGATTTCTTCTTCGGTCGGGATGTCGACCGCGATGTTTTCCATCTTGCTCATGTGCAACTCCTCAATCTGAAATTTTCAGCGGCCGTCGGCGCTGAGTACGCCGTAACCGGCAATCCATTCGTTGATCGGACGGTAGTAATCGCGCCGTGCCGTGTAACCGCTGCCGGCCGCCCGCAGCGCGGCGAAGGCGGCGACCCAGGTGCGGATTTCGTGCGTCGAGCGCCCGGCCGCCTTGGAGATTTCCTCGATGTCGAAGCGGTCGACCTCGTCCAGCCGGCCGTCGATCAGTTGCTGCATGAAGGCTGCGTCCCAGTCCGGGTTGAGCGGCGTCAGGCCGCATTCCGGCGTACCGAACACCTGACCGGTGGCAATCGTCCGCGCCTGGCGGGCGGCCCGGAATTCCGGCGTCGGGTTGCGGCCGGCGATCAGGAAGTTGGCGATCTCGTCCGGCGCGCCCTTCAACAAGGGCACGGGGGGTTCGTGCGACAGGCCGCCGGTGCCGAGGATCAGCACGCGCTTGCCGAGACCGGCGATGAAGCTGCCGACCGCCTCGCCGAGCTTGCGGATGCGGCGATACGGACCGAAAGGCGGCGCCACCGAATTGATGATGATGGGAATCACCGGGTAGCGCGTCAGGCTGCCGGTCATTTCCTCCAGCGTCTGCGTGCAGCCGTGGTCGACCTGCAGACGGTGGGAAATGGCGATATCGACGTCGTTGGCCAGGATGTGCCTGGCCATGTCCAGCGCCAGATCCTTGTCCACCGACAGCGGACCGGCCAGGCTGGTGTAGTCGCCGACGCCTTCGGCCGCCGTGGCGATCACGAAAGGCGGCATCAGGTCGTAGAACAGGCCGTTGTAGTGATCCGGCGCGAACAACACGATCAGTTCCGGATCGAAGGCTTCGACCTCGGCACGCGAACGGGCGATCACCGCGTCCACCTCGGCCACCACATCGGCACCGGGATCGTTCAGGCCGCGTAGCGGCGTGTGCGACAGGCACTTCAGTTTGATGCTCATAGAAACTCCTCAAGCTGTCTTTGAACGGGCAAGCCCGCTGCTGCAAAAAGGACGAAGCCGAGAAGGAGTTGTCCCCTCCGGATTGGGTCTCCACGCCTCGTTTTTCTTGTGTGAGGCGATTCTAGGGAGGGGGCGGCACAGGCCGAAATTTATTTGCCAGTTGTGCACAATATGCACAATACTGTTTACATTGAACTTTCAAGGATTCGCCATGCGACCATCCCGCGGCGCCAGTTACACCCATGTGCAAGGTCTGAGCCGCGGCCTGGCTCTGCTGCACGCGCTCAACCGTGCGCCCAAGGGTTGGGCGCGGATCGCCGAACTGAGCGCCGAAACCGGCCTGCACCGGACCACCGTCCGCCGCCTGCTGGAAACCCTGCAGGATGAAGGCTACGTGCGGCGCTCGGCGTCCGACGACAGCTATCGACTGAACCACAAGATCCGCCAGTTGAGCGACGGCTTCACCGACGACGAATGGATCTCGGAAATCGCCAATCCGGTGCTCGGCGAACTGTTGAAGAAGCTGGTCTGGCCGTCCGATCTGTGCACGCTGGACGGCGACTGCATGCTGGTGCGCGAGACGACGCACCGTTTCAGCCCGCTGTCCTTCCACCGGGCGATGATCCGCCAGCGCATGCCGATCCTGTTCACCAGTGCCGGCCGCGCCTGGCTGGCCTTCTGCCCGGACGAGGAAAGGCAGCAGGTGCTCAACCTGATCCGTCAGGGCAACGATGAACAGGCGGCGTTCGCCCGCAACGAAAAGCTGGTCGATAGCGTGATCGACAAGGTGCGTACCCAGGGCTACGCCAGCAACGACGGCGAATGGCGCAGCCAGGAAAAAATTTCCGCACTGGCCGTACCGATCTTCAACCAGGACAAGGCGATCGCCTCGGTCAACGTGGTTTTCCTGCGCAAAGCCCTGGGCGTTGGCGAGGCCGCCCGGCAATTCGTCCCCGAACTGCAGGCGGCGGCAGAGAAGATCCGGCAGACACTGGCCGTCTGGGGAACGGCACCGGCCGCCTGAACGCCCATGAAAAAAGGCGCGCCGGCCAGGGGGAAGCCGGACGCGCCGAAAGGTCTGGAACGCGGGTACTAGTCTTTCTTGTCGGCTGCCGTCGGGGGATGGAAGATTTGCGGCGGCGCGCCTTCTTCGTTGATCGCACCGATCGACTGGTTCACCTCCGGCAGCTTGTGGGCGATGCCCTTGTGGCAGTCGATGCAGGTCTGCCCCTTGTCGAAGGCCGCCTGGTGGGTGGCCGAGGCGCGGCGGCCCTGGATGCCGTAGTCGAAGTACTCGAAGTTGTGGCAGTTGCGGCATTCGCGCGAGTCGGTGCGCTTCATCCGTTCCCATTCGTGCTCGGCCAGCGTCAGGCGCTTGGCGTTGAATTTCTCGGGCGTGTCGATCGAGCCGAGGATCTTGTGCAGCACCTCGTTCGACGCCTGGATCTTGCGGATCATCTTCGGCACCCATTCCTTGGGCACGTGGCAGTCCGGGCAGGTGGCACGCACACCGGAGCGGTTCGAGTAGTGGATGGTGTTCTGGTACTCCATGTACACGTTGTCCTTCATCTCGTGGCAGGAGATGCAGAAAGCTTCGCGGTTGGTCAGTTCGAGCACGGTGTTGAAACCGCCCCAGAAGATCACGCCGGCGGCAAACAGGCCGAGCGCGGAGACGATGCCGATACCCTTGAGCCAGGCCCAGGCGCGTGCGGTCAACCCGCGCTTGCCGGCGTTTTTGTTGTCGTTTTCCATGATTTTTCTCCGTTGACCGCAGGAATCAGCGCATGCCCTGCGCCGGTTTGAACTGGTTGCCGACCAGCGGCTTGGCGTCGACCTGCGGTACGTGGCATTGCTGGCAGAAATAGCGGCGCGGCGAGATGTTCGACAGTTCCTGGCCGTCGCGCGTCTTGAAATGGGTCAGCGAGACCTTGGTTGCACCGGTTTCCTTGTAGCGGTTCCAGGCGTGGCAATCCATGCACTTGTTGTATTTCATGGTCACCGTGTAGCCATCGACCTTGTGCGGGATCAGCGGCGGCTGCTGCACGTAGTTGCGTTCGATCGGCGTGCTGTCCTTCATGTTCTTGAAGGGATCGGCCGCTTCGGTTTCCGGCGCCTGGATGGCGGCGCCGCGCAGCGACTGCAGTCCGCCGTCGGCCGCCCGGACGGGCGACGCAAGCAGGCAGAGGACGGTAAGCGCCGCGCCCAGGGCGGCAGGGAACAGGCGGCTCGGGTTTTTCATGAATCGCTCCTTTGATCGAACCGATGAGTAAAACGGAAGACATCCTTGTCGCAGACATCGATGCAGCGGCCGCAGGCCGTGCAGTCGCGATCGAGGATCAGCGGACTGTCCTGCCCCGCCCGCTTGAGTGCCGGGCGGATGACCTGCGGCTCGGGGCAGACGGCAAAACAGTCCAGACAATCGTCGCAGCGGCCGCGGGCGGCCGCGCTGACGCGCACCAGCGACGCCTGGCCGAGCAGCCCGTAGAAAGCGCCCATCGGGCACAGGTGGCCGCACCAGCCGCGGCTGGCGACCAGCAGATCGTAGGCAAAGAGGGCCAGCACCACGGCAAGGCTGCCGGACAGGCCGAAGATCAGGCTGCGCTGCACGATGCTGACCGGATTGACCCATTCCCAGACCAGCGTGCCGGACAGCGCGGCGGCGAGCAGCGAGCCGGCCAGCACCCAGTAACGCGTCGCGGCAGCCGGCGCACGGCCGGATTTCAGGCCGAGCCGGCGGCGCAGCCAGGCGGCGGCATCGGTCAGCGGGTTGACCGGGCAGACCCAGGCGCAATACAGCCGGCCGCCGAACGCGGCATAGAAGGCGACAACGATGGCCGCACCGAGCAGCGCCGAGGCGCCGGGCAGGAACCCGGCGGCCAGGCTCTGCAGGAAAAGATAGGGATCGGTCAGCGGCAGCACGCCCAGCGTCAGCGACGAGGCCAGGTTGCCCTTGGCGATCCACAGCCCGAACCACGGGCCGCTGACGAACAGCGCGAGTACGGTCAACTGGCTCAAACGGCGCAAAATCAACCAGCGATGCGCCGCCAGCCAGCCCTTGCCGGCGCCCCGGGAGAGAGACGCGGGCGCGGTCATGGCTGCCACCGCGAATTCATGCCGGACGGCGCCGACGGCGTATCGAGCGGCGGCGCAGCGACGCGGACGTCGCCGTAGGCCTTGTCTTCCAGCCCGCGCACCGGCAGTTCGAGCTGCTCGCCGATCAGCGAGCCGCCATGTTTTTCCTTTTCTTCCCAGCCCTTGCGGTAATGCTCGGGCAAGGCGCCGCGGGCCAGTCTGACCGGCATCACCTTGATCGCCGCTTCCGGCAGCACGCAGGCTTTCTCGCACTTGCCGCAACCGGTGCAGTGATCCGAATGCACGGTCGGCAGCAGCAATGCGTGACGGTCGGAACGCGGGTTGTGCAGTTTTTCCAGCGTGATCGCCTTGTCGATCACCGGGCAGACGCGATAACAGACATCGCAGCGCAGGCCGAGGAAATTCAGGCAGCTTTCGTGATCGGACAGCACGGCAAGGCCCATTTCGGCCTGCTGGATGTCGGTCAGCTTCGGGTTCAGCGCGCCGGTCGGGCAGGCCTTGACGCAGGGAATGTCGTCGCACATCTCGCACGGCACGTCGCGCGCCGTGAAGAACGGCGTGCCGGGCGCCACGCCGTCACCTTGCGGCGCCAGCTTCAGGGTGTCGTAGGGACAGTCGCGCACGCACAGGCCGCAGCGTACGCAGGCCGACAGGAAAGCCGCCTCGCCCAGTGCGCCGGGCGGGCGCAGCGCCAGTGCCGGATTGGCCGAGGCCGGCCGCACCGCCAGCCACGACGCGGCAGTCAGCAAGACGCCGCCGCCGGCCGCCGCGGCGATGCCGTTGAGGAACTTCCGGCGCGCCGCCGAAGCAGGCGACGCACCGGCGGTTTCCGGCGGCTGGGCGGTGGGTTTCCGGGCCATTGCGCTCGACGTCCGTGTTGACCGGAAAATCAGGCGCGAGCGACCTTGACGGCGCACTTCTTGAAGTCCGTTTCCTTGGAAATCGGACAAGTGGCGTCGAGCGTCAGCTTGTTGACCAGCTTGCCTTCGTCGAAGAAGGGAATGAACACCAGGCCGATCGGCGGCTTGTTGCGGCCCTTGGTCTCGACGCGCAGCTGGATCTCGCCGCGCCGCGAATTGACCTTGACCTTCATGCCGCGCTGGATGCCGCGCTTGCGCGCATCTTCCGGATGCATGTAGATCAGCGCCTCCGGGACTGCGCGGTGCAGTTCCGGCACCCGCCGGGTCATCGAGCCGGTATGCCAGTGTTCGAGCACGCGACCGGTGCACAACCACAGGTCGAACTCGGCGTCGGGCTTTTCCGGCGGGTCCTGGTAGGGCAGCGCGAAGATCACTGCCTTCTTGTCCTTGTGGCCGTAGAAGGCGAAGTCCTCGCCGGCCTTGACGTAGGGATCGTAGCCTTCGCGGAAGCGCCACAGCGTTTCCTTGCCGTCGACCACCGGCCAGCGCAGGCCGCGCGCCTTGTGATAGGTATCGAACGGCGCCAGGTCATGGCCGTGGCCGCGGCCGAACATCGCGTATTCCTCGAACAGCCCCTTGTGCAGGTAGAAGCCGAGTTCCTTCGATTCGTCGTTGGTGTAGCCCTTGATCGCGTGGCCGTTGGCCTTCTCCAGGTCGGCCAGCGGGAACTTGTTCACCTGGCCGTTCTTGTAGAGCACATCGAACAGCGTTTTGCCCTTGAGCTCCGGCTTCTTGGCGATCAGCTCGGCCGGCCAGACGTCCTCGACCTTGAAGCGCTTCGAGAACTCGATGTACTGCCACAGGTCGGACCTGGCCTCGCCCGGCGCCTGCACCTGCTGGCGCCAGAACTGGGTACGCCGCTCGGCATTGCCGAAGGCGCCCTCCTTCTCGGTCCACATCGCCGACGGCAGCACCAGGTCGGCAGCCATCGCCGAGACCGTCGGGTAGGCGTCGGACACCACCACGAAGGCAGCCGGATTGCGCCAGCCGGGATAGATTTCCTCGTTGACGTTGGGGCCGGCCTGCATGTTGTTGGTCGTCGTCGTCCAGTAGACCTTGAGCTTGCCGTCCTTCAGCGCCCGGCTCTGGGCCACGGCGTGGAAACCGATCTTGCCGCTCAGCGTGCCTTCCGGCAGCTTCCAGATTTCCTCGGTGTGCTTGCGATGCTCGGCATTGGTCACCACCATGTCGGCCGGCAGGCGATGGGCGAAGGTGCCCACCTCGCGCGCCGTGCCGCAGGCCGACGGCTGGCCGGTCAGCGAGAACGGGCCGCTGCCCGGTGTCGATATCTTGCCGGTCAGCAGGTGCACGTTGTAGATCATGTTGTTCACCCAGGTGCCGCGGGTGTGCTGGTTGAAGCCCATGGTCCAGAAGGAGACGATCTTCTTCTTCGGATCGGCATACAGCTCGGCCAGCTTCTTCAGCCGCTCGGCCGGCACGCCGGACAGTTTGGCGGTCTTTTCCAGCGTGTATTCGGAAACGAACTTCTTGAAGTCCTCGAAAGCGATCGGCTTGGCGGCGCCGGTGTCGCCCTTCGGCTTGCCGTCGGTGCCGGGATAGCCGTTCGACCTGGCGTCCTTTTCCAGCGCGTGGTTCGGACGCAGGCCGAAGCCGATGTCGGTTTCGCCCATCTTGAAATTGACGTGCTTCTTGACGAAGTCCTGGTTGACCTTGCCGCTCTGGATGATGTGGTTGCAGATGTAGTTGAGGATCGCCAGGTCGGTCTGCGGCACGAAGATCATGCCGTTGTCGGCCAGTTCGAAACTGCGATGCTCGAAGGTGGACAACACGTGCACCTGGGCGTCGGTATGAGTCAGCCGGCGGTCGGTGATGCGCGACCACAGGATCGGATGCATTTCCGCCATGTTCGAGCCCCACAGCACGAAGGCGTCGGCGTTCTCGATGTCGTCGTAGCAGCCCATCGGTTCGTCGATACCGAAGGTACGCATGAAACCGGCGACGGCCGAGGCCATGCAGTGGCGGGCGTTCGGATCAAGGTTGTTGGAACGGAAACCGGCCTTCCACAGCTTGCTGGCGGCGTAGCCTTCGAAGATGGTCCATTGGCCGGAACCGAACATGCCGATCGACGACGTCATTTCGGTGACCGGCTTGCCGGCGTTGGCCTTCATGTCGGCAGCCAGCGCTTCCTTCCACTTCACTTCCATGATGTCGAAGGCCTGCTTCCAGGAAATCGGCTGGAATTCGCCGTCCTTGTCGTACTTGCCGTTCTTCATGCGCAGCAGCGGCTTGGTCAGGCGGTCGGCACCGTACTGGATCTTCGACAGGAAGTAGCCCTTGATGCAGTTCAGGCCGCGGTTGACCGGCGCATCCGGATCGCCCTGGGTGGCGACGATGCGGCCGTTCTGGACGCCGACCAGCACCGAGCAGCCGGTGCCGCAGAAGCGGCAGGCGGCCTTGTCCCAGCGGATGTCGGTGCTGCTGCCACCCTTCGCCGCCTCGGCGGCGAACGGGATACCGGCAGTGGCGGCGGCGGCGGCCACCGCCTGGGTCTTCAGGAAATCACGGCGATTCATGGTCATGGTCAAACCTCCTCGAGTTCTAGTGCTTCAAGCGCTTCGTCGCAGTATTCGTAAGCCAGCGTCACCGACATCAGGTGCGGCGCACGATGGACCTGGATGATCGAATCGGACACGGCGTAGCCGTCGCCGTCCTCGATCAGCACCAGCATCCGGCCGTCGCCGTGGTCGTGGGCGACGGCGGCGCCGGGCACCGCCTCGACGGCGGCGCGGATTTCGGCGGCATGCGCCGGCGGAAATTTCAGGACGAGACTGACGATCTTCATGGCGCGACTCCGGAAAGAACGGCCGCCGCCGGATCGGCGACGATACGGATGGCCCGCGTCGGGCAATCGGCCAGACAGGCGCCGCAGCCGTTGCAGGCGGCGGCGTCGAGCAACGGTCGGGCAACGCCGCCGAGACGCGGGGGAAAATGGATGGCATCGACCGGACAGCGTTCGCCGCAGGTCCGGCAGACGACGCCGCGACAGGCCAGGCAGTCGTCGCCGAAACCGGCGACGCGCCGCCACGGCGGATCGATCGCCGCGCTCAGCGCACCGCTGGGACAGGCAGTGCGGCAGGCGCCGCAGAAGGTGCAGCCGTCCGGCGCACGGCCGGGCGTGAAATCGGTTTGCGGATAACCGCCGTCGCCGCGGACCAGCAAGCCCGTCGGACAGGCGGCAACACAGTCGCTGCAGCGCGTGCAGGCGGCGGTGAAGTCCGCTTCCGGAACGGCCCAGGGCGGCCGCTGGCTGCTGCGGTCGACGCGGGAAAATCCGAAAAAAGCACGACGGGAAGGATTCACGACGACACTCGAAATACACTTGATGCAGCGCATCCTAGCCAGCCCGGCGGCAGGAAAACAGGCCCGCCGCCAGCCCATCACTCCACGGTTCTACCTCCAAATAGGTAGAGAGACATCGACAACAAATCCATTAAAATCAGTCCCATGCAAAAACACTCGCCCATCCGGAACAACATCGCCGGCTACGCCGAACGGTCGGCCGGCTAATCCGGAATACCCGTGAAAATACGGACCGCCGATACCCTCCTGCAGACGCTGCGCAATTCGCTGCTGGTCCAGCTCGGGCTGGCGGTCGGGCTGCTTGCCACGCTGTCCTTCCTGTCCATCGTCATTTCAGCCGTCGTGGCCGAGAACATCAGCGGCAAGGCCAACGCCATCAACATCGCCGGCTCGTTGCGGATGATGAGCTTCCGCATGCTCAGCGAAACGGCACAGCCGGAAAAACGCCCGCAGGTGGCCGACAGCGCCGCCCAGTTCGAACGGCGCCTGCTCGGGCTGGACCATTTCCTGGCCACCAAATCGGCGGGCGACACGGCATCGCAACGCGCTGTGTCGCAGATCGTCGGCCGCTGGAGCGCCTACATCCGGCCGCTGCTGCTTGCCGCGGCGACCGGCGAGGTCGACGCCTTCGCCCAGGCGGCGCGCGACATCCCGGTTTTCGTCGGCCAGATCGATCAACTGGTGCTGGCCATCGAGGAAGACCTGGAAAACAAGGTGCGCTGGCTGCGCATCACCCAACTCGTGCTGCTGGCGGTGATCGTCGCCGTGTGCCTGCTGACCAGCTGGATTCTTCGCCAGCGCCTGGCACAGCCGCTGGCGCATCTGCTCAAGGCGGCGAACACGGTGGCCGGCGGTTCGTTCTCGACGCGCGTCAGCCATGTCTCCGACGATGAACTGGGACGCCTCGGCCAGGCCTTCAACACGATGGTCGGGGAAATCGCCAACATGTACGCCCACCTGGCGGACAAGGTCGACGAGAAGACCCGCGAACTGACGCGCTCCAACCAGTCGCTCGAACTGCTGTACCGGACCAGCCAGCGACTGTCGGCCAGCGACCTGACGCTGGACCAGATCGAGGCGGTGCTGCGCGATATCGAACAGGCGCTGGAACTCGGCCACAGCATGATCTGCATCAGCGAACACGGCCAGTTGCCGGCCCAGCCGGTGATCGGCGACCTCGACGAGGCCGAGCGCCGGGCCTGGTGCGGTCAACACGACTGCGCGACCTGTTTTGCCCATGCCGGCCGCGATCTCGCCGAGCAGCACGGCGACATGCTGATCCTGCCGATCGGCGACAGCATGCCGCTGCAGGGCACGCTGCCGATCCGCCTGCGCGGCGACGCGCCGCTGCCGCGCGAAAAGCTGCGGCTGATCGAAACGGTCGGCCACCATGTCTCGAACGCCCTGGCCAACATGCGGCGGGCCGAGGAAAAACACCGGCTGGCGGTGCTTGAGGAACGCTCGGCGATCGCCCGCGAACTGCACGACTCGATCGCCCAGTCGCTGTCCTATCTGAAGATCCAGGTCACCCGGCTGGAAAAAACCATCGAGAGCGGCGGCGATGCCCGCACCATCAGCGACGAACTGAAACGCGGCCTGAACGCGGCTTACCGCGAACTGCGCGAACTGATCACCACCTTCCGGCTGCGCATCGACGAGCGCGGCTTTGCCGTCGCGCTGCAGGAAACCGTCGTCGAGTTCTCGGCCAAGCTGGGTTTCCCGGTCGGCCTGAACAATCCGCTGGCCGGTATCGCGCTGTCGGCCAACGAGGAGATGCACGTCATCCGCATCGTCCGCGAGGCGCTGTCGAACATCGAACGCCACGCCGACGCGAGGTCGGCCGAGGTCGATATCGAGATCGGTCCGGAACGCCGGGTCCGCGTGCGCGTACGCGACGACGGCCGCGGCTTCGACCCGGCCGACACGCCGGCCAACCATTTCGGCACCAGCATCATGCGCGACCGCGCGCAACTGCTCGGCGGCCGGCTCGACATCGCCAGCCGGCCGGGCGCCGGCACCGTCATCGAACTCCAGTTCCTACCGCTGCAATACCGGCAGACCGCTCAGGAAAGAAACCCGGCATGACCGACCCGACCCGCGTCCTCGTCATCGACGATCACCCGCTGTTCCGCCGCGGCGTCTGCCAGTTGCTCGAACTGGCGCCCGGCTTCCGCATCGTCGGCGAAGCCGCCGGCGGCCAGGAAGGCATCGCCCGCGCCCACGAACTGGACCCCGACCTGATCTTGCTCGATCTCAACATGAAGGGCATGAACGGGCTGGAAACATTGCGCGTGCTGCGCGATCTGGAAATCGACGCACGCATCATCATCCTGACCGTCTCCAACGCGCCCGACGACCTGATCGCCGCCATCCGCGCCGGCGCCGACGGCTATGTGCTGAAGGACAACGATCCGGACGACATCCTGCAGTTGATCGACAGCGCGATGCACGGCCGCACCGCGATCAGCCCGGAACTGACCAGCCTGCTGGCCAGCGCGCTGCGCCAGGAAACGGTGATCGAGAATCGCCACCAGGCCAGTCTGACCGAGCGCGAAACGACGATCCTCAAATGCCTGGCCGCCGGCATGTCGAACAAGCTGATCGCCCGCGAACTGGACATCATGGAAAGCACGGTCAAGGTGCACATCCGCAACCTGCTGAAGAAACTCAAGTTCCGCTCGCGGGTCGAAGCTGCCGTCTGGGCCGTCGCCAACCATCTCGCCTGAACGGCGCCGTCATCGAACGGTAACGAAGCGGTCATAGCATGCCGCTTTCCCCGACAAGTTCACCGCCGTCACCCCGCCCATCCATGTTGCGTACCGCCCCCCGACTGCTGCCCCTGCTGCTCGTCTCCTTCGCCTTCGACGCGCTGGCCGCGCGGCCGATGGCAACCGACGACGCACGCCTGACCACCGCCGGCAGCTGCCAGCTGGAAAGCTGGGGCAAGTTCGCGCCCGGCCTGCGCGAATACTGGGCGGCACCGGCCTGCAATCCGTTCGGCAATCTCGAACTGACGCTGGCCGCCAACCGCATCCGCCAGGACGAGCAAACGATCTCGCACGACACCCAGTTCCAGTTCAAGACGCTGTTCCGCGAACTGGACGGCGACGGCTGGGGCTGGGGCTGGGGCATGGCACTCGGCACCCTGCGCCACCCGACCGGTGCGCCCGACGACCGCGGCTACCATTACGCCTACCTGCCGCTGTCCGTGGCGCTGGCCGAACAGCGCGTCGTGCTGCACCTCAATCTCGGCTGGCAGCGCGACAAGCACGGCCGCCAGTTGACGACAACCTGGGGCGCCGGCAGCGAGATCAAGCTGCACGAACGCCTGCTGGCCATCGCCGAGGTCTACGGCGACGATCGGCAATCGGCCGCCTGGCAGGTCGGTGCGCGTTTCGCCATCGTCCCGGAGCGTTTCCAGATCGATGCAACGCTGGGCCGGCACGTCGACCAGCCGTGGGCGAACCACTGGCTGTCGCTCGGCCTGCGCCTGACGCCGGACCGTTTTTTCTGAAAAAAAGCGGTTGACCGCAGACTTGCGGTCAACCGCCCTGATCGAGGTTTTTCCGGCTCAGGCCTGGCGCAGCTTGTACCAGGCGCCATAGGCCCAGCAGGCGGCGCAGAAGCCGGTGGCCAGGTCGATGAAGGCGAAAATCAGGATGGCGTAGGCCGGCACTGCACCGATGCCGGAGCCGAGCAGCCAGGTCACGAACATCGCCGTACCGGCGATACCGGCGATCTTGTCGGCAAACATCTTGGACCCGGCATTCTGCGACCGGCCCAGCCCGAAGCGCTGCATCGCACCGGCAAAAGCCTTGTAGGAGAGGCATTTGTGCGGCGACACGAAGCCGCGCAGCAGACCGCCCACCGCCAGCAGCAGCGATACCCACTGGTAGGGCGTATACAGATAGATCGCAGCGATGGTGAAGCTCATCGCCGCCTGCAGGCGATAGGCATTGGCACAGACCGGGGGAATGTCGAAACGCAGCATCGGGGAAACTCCGAAAGAATTAACAATTTCTAATATTCTAACAGAACATCCCGGCGCCCTCACCGGCCGGCGTCAATCCCCGGTCGGCGAGATACGGAAGGCACGCACGTCGGCATGGCCGCGCAAGGCTTCGGCGTAGCGCGAAATATTCGCCGGATCGATCGTGCGCAGGATCATCTTGTAGTCGAACCAGGCGCCGTCGTCGGACAGCCGGTAGCTCATGTTGGCGATGGTGAAGCCGGCATCGGTGACGAAACGGCGCAACTCGGTCTCCGGCATCGGCGCCGCGCGGTCGAAGCGGATCGAGTGATGGGCGTAGAAATGCGACGGCAGCCGGGCCTCGATCCAGCGGAACAGCGACAGCGTGCCGATGGTCAGCACGGTGCCGACCGCCGCCGGAAAATAGAAACCGACACCGATCAGCACGCCGATCGCCGCGGTGATCCAGATCGACGCCGCGGTGGTCAGCCCGCGCACGCTGAGCCCTTCCTTGAAGATCACGCCGGCACCGAGAAAGCCGATGCCGGTCATGATGCCCTGCGCCATCCGCGTCGGATCGGTGCGCACGGTATCCATCGGCACGCCGGGCAGCCATTTCCACTGGTACAGCGTGACCAGCATCAGCAGGCTGGACGCCAGGCAGACCAGCGCATGTGTCCGGAAACCGGCCGGTCGCCCGTGGTAGCTGCGTTCCAGGCCGATGACGCCGCCGGCGACCAGAGCGCCGAGCAAGTGGATGCTGATGGTTTCGAGATCGTCCATGGCGCACTCCTTTTCGGGCAGGAAACGTTGAAACGGTATATACGGTTTAAAACCATATATACCGTTTTCTGCCGGGAATGCAAGCGGCGATGGCCGCCGGTTCAAACGATCAGTGAGTGCCCTGCCATTTCCGCTCACCGGCCGGCACCGCGAACGGCAACCAGTTCTCCGGCGGCGGCAGCGGACAGGTGGCGAACGGCGTGAACGCGCAGGGCGGGTTGAAGGCGCGGTTGAAATCGAGGCGGATACGGCCGTCGACCGCCGGTTTGGCCTTCAGGAAACGGCCGGCGCCGTAGGTCTCGCGGCCGCTCGTGCGGTCGCGGAAGACGAAGAAGACCTCGCGCTCGCCGACCGCCATCGGCAAAAGTTCGACCGTTTGCCCGTCGACCGTAAACACGGCCTTGAAGGCGACCGTCACCGGCTTCAGCTCGCCGGTGACATTGGGCACTTCCATGGTCACCGGCGGCAGCAGCGGCAACCACTCGGCATCGACGACCCAGGCCGGGTCTTCGGGAAAATACTCGATGCCGGCGAACGGCTGGCGCGTCGCCCAGGCGCGGTCGCGCACGCGGGCGGCGAAACGGCCGTCACGGTCGACGATGAAAAACGACAGATTTTCGTGGTCGACCGTGGACGGCTGGCCGTCGCGGTCGGTCGCCAGCGCCCTCGCCTCGCCGCCGGCCGGCTGCCAGAAGACGCTGCCGTCGCGCTGGATCAGGTCGCCGAGATGCAGCGGTCCGGACGGCAGACGGACGCTGCAGTCGTCGCCGCTGCCGACCTTGCTCACCACCGCCTCCAGCCAGAACAGGCCGACCAGGCCGAGCCAGCTGTCCGGTCCGGCCAGTTCGGCATGGCGGGCCTGCTGCCATTGAACAAGCGTCTTACTTGGCAAAACGCAGGACTCCGTTGTCGGCGCTGACCCGGATCGTGTCCTTGGCGGCGAACTTGCCTTCGAGGATGGCCTTGGCCAGCGGGTTCTCGATCTGCTGCTGGATCGCCCGCTTGAGTGGCCGCGCACCGAAGACCGGGTCGAAGCCGGCCTGGGCGATTTCGGCCAGCGCCGAATCCTCGACAACGATGCCCATTTCCAGCTGCGCCAGGCGCTTTTCCAGGTAGCCAAGCTGGATCCTGGCGATGCCGGCGATGTTCTTCTCGTCGAGCGCGTGGAAGACCACCACCTCGTCGATGCGGTTGATGAACTCCGGCCGGAAATAGGTCTTCACCTCGCCCATCACCGCCAGCTTGATCAACTGGTAATCGTCGCCCTGCATCTGCTGGATCATCTGGCTGCCGAGGTTCGACGTCATGACAATCACCGTATTCTTGAAGTCGACCGTGCGGCCCTGCCCGTCGGTCATGCGGCCATCGTCGAGCACCTGCAGCAGCACGTTGAAGACGTCCGGGTGCGCCTTCTCGACCTCGTCGAGCAGGATCACGCTGTACGGCTTCCTGCGCACGGCCTCGGTCAGGTAGCCGCCTTCCTCGTAACCGACGTAGCCCGGCGGCGCGCCGATCAGGCGGGCGACCGAGTGCTTCTCCATGAACTCGCTCATGTCGATGCGGATCAGGTGCTCCTCGGAGTCGAACATGAACTCGGCCAGCGCCTTGCACAGCTCGGTCTTGCCGACGCCGGTCGGGCCGAGGAAGAGGAAGGAGCCGTAAGGCTTGTTCGGGTCGGCGAGGCCGGCACGCGAGCGGCGGATGGCGTCGGCAACCAACGTCACCGCCTCGTTCTGGCCGACGACGCGCCGGTGCAGCTTGTCTTCCATGTGCAGCAGCTTGTCGCGCTCGCCCTGCATCATCTTGCTGACCGGGATGCCGGTGGCGCGACTGACCACCTCGGCGATTTCCTCGGCGCCGACCTGGGTGCGCAGCAGTTGGTTTTTCGGCTTGTTGGCCCCGTCGACCGCATCCGCCGCCTTCAGTTGGGCTTCCAGTTGCGGCAGCTTGCCGTATTGCAATTCGGCCACCTTGTCGAGCTTGCCTTCGCGCTGAAAGCGGGCGATATCGGCCTTCAGATGGTCGATTTCCTCCTTGATCTGCGCCGAACCCAGAACGGCCGACTTCTCGGCCTTCCAGATTTCCTCAAGATCGGAATATTCCTTGGTCAGCCGGGCGATTTCGTCCTCGATCAACGCCAGACGCTTCTGCGACGCTTCGTCCTTTTCCTTCTTGACCGCCTCGCGCTCGATCTTCAGCTGGATGATCCGGCGGTCGAGCTTGTCCATCGATTCCGGCTTGGAGTCGATTTCCATCTTGATGCGCGCGGCAGCCTCGTCGATCAGGTCGATGGCCTTGTCCGGCAGGAAGCGGTCGGTGATGTAGCGATGGCTCAACTCGGCCGCGGCAACGATGGCCGGGTCGGTGATGTCCACGCCGTGGTGCAACTCGTATTTTTCCTGCAGGCCACGCAGGATGGCGATGGTCGATTCGACGGAAGGCTCGTCGACCAGCACTTTCTGGAAGCGGCGCTCCAGCGCGGCGTCCTTCTCGATGTACTTGCGGTATTCGTCCAGCGTCGTCGCGCCGATGCAGTGCAATTCGCCGCGCGCCAGGGCGGGCTTGAGCATGTTGCCGGCGTCGATGGCGCCCTCGGCCTTGCCGGCGCCGACCATGGTGTGGATTTCGTCGATGAACAGGATGATGCGGCCTTCGTCCTGCGCCACTTCCTTCAACACGGCCTTCAGGCGCTCCTCGAACTCGCCGCGGTACTTGGCACCGGCCAAGAGGCCGGCCATGTCGAGCACCAGCACCTTCTTGCCCTTCAGCGTTTCCGGCACTTCCTCGTTGACGATGCGCTGCGCCAGACCTTCGACGATGGCCGTCTTGCCGACGCCCGGCTCGCCGATCAGCACCGGGTTGTTCTTGGTGCGGCGCTGCAGTATCTGGATGGCCCGGCGAATCTCGTCGTCGCGGCCGATCACCGGGTCGAGCTTGCCTTGCGCGGCGCGCTCGGTCAGGTCGATGCAGAATTTCTTCAGCGATTCGCGCTGCCCTTCGGCTTCCTGCGAATCGACGCCCTGCCCGCCGCGCACGGCCATGATCGCCGTTTCCAGCGCTTTCTTCTGCAGGCCGTGCTGCTTGGCGATGCGGCCGGTTTCGCCCTTGTCGTCGCACAGCGCGAGCAGGAACATCTCGCTGGCGATGAACTGGTCGCCGCGTTTCTGCGCTTCCTTGTCGGTGAGGTTCAACAGGTTGCCGAGGTCGCGGCCGACCTGCACGTCGCCACCGTGGCCTTCGACCTTGGGCAGGCGGGTCAGCGCGCCTTCGATGTCGCGCTTCAGGGCCGGCACATTGACGCCGGCACGTGCCAGCAGCGAGGCGGTGCCGCCATCATCCTGGCCGAGCAGCGCCAGCAGCAGGTGCTGCGGCTCGATGAATTGCTGGTCGTTGCCGTTGGCCAGGCTCTGGGCGTCACCCAGGGCCTGCTGGAACTTGGTGGTGAGTTTGTCGAGTCGCATGCTGTTCTCCAATCGCGCTGAATGCCGAATGTTTCAGAAATGAGGGTCGACCCGGAATTTTCAAGACACCCCTGGCGGGTACGCGTATATCCCTATTGCTCCGCGGGAATTTGCGGGTAAGCTACGCCCACCAAAAAAACCATATTCGCAATGCAAGGGGAAGCTCTCATGACGGGAATGAGCCTGCGCGGCAAGTTGACCGCGATGACATTGACCACCATCGGTGCCTTGATCGTATTGTTCGTCGTTCTGCTGATCGACGGCAAGAACAGCATGATGGAAGACCGCAAGAACAAGGTGCGCAACCTGGTCGAGGTCGCCGAAGCCACGGTTGCCCACTTCGAGGCCATGGCCAGGGCCGGCAAGATCGGCGAGGACGAAGCCAGGCAACTGGCCGCCGAAGCCCTGCGCGACATGCGCTACGACAAGGTCGAATACTTCTGGATCAACGACCTCAGCGACACCATGGTCATGCATCCGATCAAGCCCGAACTGCAGGGCCAGAAGCTCGACAAGATCAAGGACAAGAACGGCAAGCTGCTGTTCCTTGAGTTCAACCGCACGGTCAACGAAAGCGGTTCCGGCTTCGTCGACTATCTGTGGCCGAAACCGGGGGCCGAGGAAGGCGTGCCGAAGATTTCCTACGTCACCGGCTTCAAGCCCTGGGGCTGGGTGATCGGCTCCGGTATCTACATCGACGACGTCGAGGCCAGGTTCCGCCACAATGCCCTGTGGCTGCTTGCCTGGGGCATCGGCCTGGGCGGTTTCATCGCCGTGTCGCTGTCGCTGCTGTCGCGCAACATCATCCGCACGCTGGGCGGCGATCCGGCCGTCGCCTCGGCGATCACCCGGCGCATCGCCGCCGGCGACCTGTCGACGCCGGTCGAATGCGCCGCCGACGACAAGGGTAGCCTGCTGGTCGATATCCGCAGCATGCAGGACACGCTGCGCACGATGATCGCCACCATCACCGGCAATGCCGAACACGTGGCGAGTGCCGCCGAACAACTGCTGACCGCTTCCGAGGAAGTGGCCAGCCGGGCTCGCCAGCAGAGCGATGCCGCGTCGTCGATGGCCGCCTCGGTCGAGGAAATGGCGGTCAGCATCGACCAGGTCAAGGAAAACGCCGGCGAGGCGCACGGCATCTCCCGCGAATCCGGTACCTTGTCCGAGGAAGGCGCGGCGGTCATCCACAGCGCGGCCACCGAGATGCGCAAGATTTCCGAAGCGGTGCAGGCCTCGTCCGGCATCATCGAGGATCTCGGCAAGCAGTCCGACCAGATCACCTCCATCGTCAATACCATCCGCGACATCGCCGACCAGACCAACCTGCTGGCGCTGAATGCCGCCATCGAGGCGGCACGCGCCGGCGAACAGGGCCGCGGCTTCGCGGTGGTGGCCGACGAAGTGCGCAAACTGGCCGAGCGGACCAGTCTGTCGACCACCGAGATCGCCGACATGGTCGGCAAGATCCAGAACGGCACCCGCAGCGCCGTGACCAGCATGCAGGCCGGCGTCGTCCAGGTCGGCAACGGCGTCGAGCTGGCCAACCAGGCCGGCGACTCGATCAACCGCATCCGCGACGGCGCGCTGCGTGTCACGCACGTGGTCAACGGCATTTCCGATTCGATCGCCGAGCAGAGCATCGCCAGCAACGACATCGCGCAGAAGCTGGAGACCATCGCCCAGATGTCCGAGGAAAGCGCCATCGCCGTGCGCCACACGGCCGACGCGGCGCGCCGGCTGCAAAGCCTGTCGCACGAACTGCACGAGGCGGTGGCCCGCTTCCGCACCTGATCGGGAAGCATCCCGGAAAAAACGAAGGGACGCCGCGGCGTCCCTTTTTTTGTGGTGGCGGCCGGTCGACCGCGCTAGTCCTGCCAGCGGGCTGCGGCGCTGTCGTCGGAGTCGCGGGCGTCGACCCAGCGACCGCCGTCGGCCGTCGCTTCCTTCTTCCAGAACGGCGCCTTGGTCTTCAGGTAGTCCATGATGAACTCGCAGGCGGCGAAGGCCTCGCCGCGGTGCGCCGAGGTCACGGCAACCAGCACGATCTGGTCGCACGGCGCGAGCGGACCGACGCGGTGGATGACCAGCGCGTCGAAGATGTCCCAGCGCCCTTGCGCGTCGGCGACGATGGCTTCGAGCGCCTTCTCGGTCATGCCCGGATAGTGTTCCAGCGTCATGCCGGAGACGCTGGCACCGTCGTTGATGTCGCGCACCAGGCCGACGAAGCTGGCCAGCGCGCCGATGCGCGGGTCGTTGGCGCGCAGTGCGGTCAACTCGGCACCGACGTCGAAATCCGCAGTCTGCACGCGCACGCTCATCGCCGGGCCTCCGTCACGCCACTTCGCGCGCTTCGAGGAAGCGCAGGTTCGGGTACTTTTCCTGGACCATGTTCAGGTAAACGTTGTTCGGCGCCAGGTAGACCGGATCGTCGGCGCCGTCGAGCGCGACATTGGCGCTGTAGCGGTCGGACAGCTGGCGCAGTTCGCCGGCGTCGCCGGTGATCCAGCGCGCCGTCGCACAGTTGTAGTGCTCGAAGATCACCTGCACGCCGTATTCATGCTCCAGGCGGTGGGCCACCACGTCGAACTGCAGCGAGCCGACGGCGCCGAGGATCATGTCCGAACCGGACACCGGCCGGAACAACTGCGTCGCGCCCTCTTCCGCCAGTTGCTGCAAGCCCTTCTGCAGTTGCTTGATCTTCAGCGGATTGGCGATGCGCGCCAGCTTGAAGATTTCCGGCGCGAACGACGGAATGCCGGTGAAGCGCAGGTCCTCGCCTTCGGTGAAGGTTTCGCCGAGACGGATCGTGCCGTGGTTGGGGATACCGATGATGTCGCCGGACCAGGCCTCGTCGGCGGTCGACCGGTCGCGCGCCATGAAGGTGATGGCGTTGTTGATCGCCAGCGTCTTGCCGGTGGCCACCTGCTTGACCTTCATGCCGCGGTCGAAGCGGCCCGAGCAGACGCGCAGGAAGGCGATCCGGTCACGGTGCTTGGGGTCCATGTTGGCCTGGATCTTGAACACGAAGCCGGAAAACTTCGGCTCGAAGGCGTCGACCGTACGCGTCACCGCCGGCCGCGCCTTGGGCGCCGGCGACAGGTCGACGACGGCGTCGAGCAGGCTCTGCACGCCGAAGTTGTTGACCGCCGAACCGAAGAACACCGGGCACTGCTTGCCGGACAGGTAGGCCTCGGCATCGAAGGCGTGCGAGGCGCCGCGCACCAGTTCGATGTCGCTGCGCAGTTCGTCGGCCTGGGCGCCGATCAGCTCGTCGAGACGCGGGTTGTCCAGGCCCTGAATCATTTCCGCCGTGCCCTTCTCGGCCTGCGGGTCGAAGAAGGCGACGGTGTCGTCGTAAAGGTGATAGACGCCGCGGAAACGCTTGCCCATACCGATCGGCCAGGTCATCGGCGCGCACTGGATGCCGAGCACCGACTCGATTTCGTCGAGCAGGTCGATCGGTTCCTTGCCTTCGCGGTCGAGCTTGTTGATGAAGGTCAGGATCGGCGTGTCGCGCATGCGGCAGACGTTCAGCAGCTTGATCGTCTGCGCTTCGACGCCATTCACCGAGTCGATCACCATGGTCGCCGAGTCGACGGCGGTCAGCGTGCGGTAGGTGTCTTCCGAGAAGTCCTCGTGGCCCGGCGTGTCGAGCAGGTTGATCATGCAGTCGCGGTAGGGGAACTGCATCACCGACGAGGTCACCGAGATGCCGCGCTGCTTTTCCAGCTCCATCCAGTCCGAGGTCGCATGGCGCGAGGCCTTGCGGGCGCGGACTTCGCCGGCGACCTGGATGGCACCGCCGAACCACAGCAGCTTTTCGGTCAGCGTCGTCTTACCGGCGTCGGGGTGGGAAATGATCGCAAAGGTGCGACGGCGGGAGATTTCTTCGTCGAGCTGGCTCACGGCGTGAAAATGGAAAGCGGGGAAAGGCCGCGATTATACCCGCAGCCCCTGCCCGCTCCCCTCGCCTCGCTCAGCGATTCGACGCAAAAACCGTGGCCCGGCCATCGCGCCCGACCAGCAGCACATCGTAAGGATCGCGCCGGCCGCGGTAGGCCGGCCCGTCCATGCCCGGCGAGCCGACCGGCATGCCGGGCACCGCCAGGCCGATGGCCGCCGGCCGTTCGGCCAGCAGCCGACGGATATCGCTCGCCGGCACATGGCCTTCCAGCAGGTAGCCATCGATCTGCGCGGTATGGCACGACGCGTAGCGTTCCGGCATGCCGAGCCGGCGCCGGGCACCGTCGAGGTCGTCAACTTCGTGCACGCGCACCGCGAAGCCCGAGGCCTCGAGATGCGCCACCCAGTCCTTGCAACAACCGCAGTACGGACTTTTCCAGACCTCGACGAGCGCGCGTCGCGGCGCCGCGGCAACTTGCCCGGCCAGGCCGCCGGCCAGCGCCGCCAGGGCGAATTTCAGCCAGCTACGCCGGCCATAGTTCAAGGGATTCACGATGCGCTCCTCACGGTGCCACGGCGCGGGCCTGCATCAGCTTCTGGCCCGGGAACTGGACGCTGACCAGCAGACGGGCGCCGGCCGCGACCTCGCCCTTGCCTTCCAGGCGGTCGCCGCCGGCCGGCTTGAGATCGATCTCGCGCTTGTCGGTGCCGGCCAGCACGGTCAGCTTGCCGCTGGCACCGGCGGTGTCGAGCGCCTCGCCGTGCTGGCTGGCATGGACGACGACCTTGCCGCCGCGGGCGACGATCTCGAACTGGGCATGGCCGGCTTCGGCGACGACGCCGCCGAACTGCGGCTGACCGTGGGTTTCGTGGGCCAGCGCGGCGGGTGCTGCGGTCAACGCCACGGCGAGGCAAAAAATGGAAGCGAAGGTTTTCATCGGTTTCTCCTGGGTTGAAATCAAAGGGCTTCGACGGAAGCGTCGTGACACAGCCGCTCGGCCGAGCGGCGGCCGAACAGCAGGAACAGGGCGGGCGTAACGAAGGTGTCAAGCAGCGTCGCGCCGATCAGCCCGGAAAAGATCACCACCGCCACCGGATGCAGGATCTCGGTGCCCGGCCGGCCGGCTTCGAAAAGCAGCGGTGCCAGCGCAAAGGCGGCGACCAGCGCGGTCATCAGCACCGGCGTCAGCCGCTCCAGCGAGCCGCGCACGATCATCGGCACGCCAAAGGCTTCGCCTTCCAGGCGCATCAGGTTCAACCAGTGGCTGAGCTTGAGGATGCCGTTGCGCGTGGCGATGCCGGCCAGCGTGATGAAGCCGATCAGCGCGGCGATCGACAGCGGCTGGCCGGACAGCCACAGGCCGACGACGGCGCCGACCAGCGCCAGCGGAATGTTGACCATCACCAGCCCGGCCAGCAGCGCCGAGCGGTAACGCCCGTACAGCACCAGAAAAACCAGTGCCGCCGAGACCAGCGCCAGCGCCCCGATCAGCCAGGCCGCCTCTTCCTGCGCCTGGAACTGCCCGCCGAGCGTGACGAAGTAACCGGCCGGCAGCGGGAAATCGGCGATTGCCGCCCGCAGGTCGGCGACCACCGCCGACAGTGCGCGGTCCTGCGCGTTCAGCGAGATGACGATGCGTCGCCGGCCGTCGTCGCGGGCGATCTGGTTCGGCCCGTCGGCATCCTCGATGCTGGCCAGTTTCTCCAGCGGCACCGGGCCGAGCGGCGTCTCGATCAGCAGGCCGCGCAGCCCGTCCACCGCCCGGCCGCGCTCCGGCAAACGCAGCAACAGGTCGAAGCGGCGGTTGCCGTCGATGATCTGGGCGACCTTTTCGCCGTCGACCAGCCGTTGCAGGCGGTCGAGCAAGGCGGCCGGCGACAGCCCGTGGGCGGCCAGCGCGTCGAAATCGACATGCACCTTGATCTGCGGCGCCAGCACCTGCTTCTCGACCTCCAGATCGGCGACGCCGGGGATGCCGGCCAGCCGGGCGCGCAGCGCGTGCGCCTGGCCGCGCAGCACGTCGAGATCGTCGCCGAATATCTTGATCGCCACCTGGGCACGCACGCCGGACATCATGTGGTCGATGCGGTGCGAAATCGGCTGGCCGAGGTTGAGACTGCCCGGCAGGTCCTTCAGCCGGCGGCGGATGTCGGCCAGGATTTCCTCCTTGTCGCGACCGTCGCGCAGGCGCAGCTCCAGCTCGGAGACGTGCACGCCTTCGGCATGCTCGTCGAGTTCGGCGCGCCCTGAGCGGCGGCCGACATGCACGATCTCCGGCACGTCGAGCAGCTTCTTTTCGGCCTGGGCAGCCAGACGGACCGACTCGGCCAGCGTCACACCCGGGTCGAGGCGCAGGCCGACGGTGATCGATCCCTCGTTGAACGGCGGCAGGAAAGTGGTGGGAAACAGCGGCACGCTGGCCGCCGCCAGCAGCACGGCGACGGCCGCGACGGCGGCCGGCCGGCGCGGCGCGGCGAGCACCGTTTCGAGCGCCCGCCGGTAACGCGCCTTGAGCCAGGCGACCAGCCGCGTGTCGGCATGGCCGGCGCGCGCCAGCGGCGGCAGCAGCCAGGCGGCAAGCACCGGTGTGACGGTCACCGACACCAGCAGCGAAGCCAGGATGGAAACGATGTAGGCGATGCCAAGCGGCACGAACAGCCGCCCTTCGATGCCGGGCAGCGCAAACAGCGGCACGAAGACCAGGGCGATGATCGCCGTCGCGTAGACGATCGCCGAACGCACCTCCAGCGAAGCGCGCACGACCAGTTCCCGGATCTCGACGGCGACGCCGTCGCGTGCAGCCTCGCGCAGCCGGCGCAGGATGTTCTCGACGTCGACCACCGCATCGTCGACCAGCTCGCCGATGGCGATCGCCAGCCCGCCCAGCGTCATGGTGTTGATCGACAGGCCGAAGGCCTTGAAGACCAGCACGGCGATCAGGATGGACAGCGGGATCGCGGTCAGCGAGATCAGCATGGTGCGCAGGTTGCCGAGGAAGCAGAACAGCACGCCGGCGACCAGGCAGGCGGCGAGCAGCAGCTTGACCTGCAGGTTGTGCAGCGAGGCTTCGATGAAATCGGCCTGGCGGAAGATCACCCGCGGCTCGCCGACGCCCTCGGGACGGCCGCGGGCGATGTCGTGCAGCGCGCTTTCCAGGCGCCGGGTCAGGTCGACCGTATCGGCCGTCGGCTGCTTCTGGATGCTCAGGATCACCGCCGGCTCGCCGTTGAAGCCGGCGTCGCCGCGCTTGACGGCGGCGGCAAAGGCCACCTCGGCGACCTGGCGGAGCAGCACCGGCTGGCCGTTTCTTGCGGTCAACGCCAGATTCTGCAGGTTTTCCAGCCGGGCGCTGCGGCCCAGATGGCGGATCAGGTATTCGCGCCCGTTCACTTCCAGGAAGCCACCCGAGGTATTCGCCGAATAGCCGCGCAGCGCCGTTTCCAGCGTATCGAGCGAAATGCCCAGTTCGGCCATCCGGCGTGGATCGGGCTGCACCTGGAACTGCCGCACCTGGCCGCCGATCGGGATCACCTGGGCCACGCCGCTGACCGCCATCAAGCGCGGCCGCAGCACCCAGTCGGCGTACTCGCGGGCGCGCATTGCGTCGCCCTGCGCGGCGTCGAGCGGAATCGCCAGCATCATGATCTCGCCCATGATCGACGACACCGGCCCCATGCGCGGCACGATGCCGGCCGGCAACTCGCCGGGCAGCGCCGCCAGCCGCTCCGAGACCATCTGCCGGGCGCGGAACAACTCGCTATCCCAGGCAAACGACACATAGACGAAAGACAGCCCGGCCGACGACACCGAACGCACGCCGGTCACGCCGGGCAGTCCGTTGAGCGCCGTCTCGATCGGGAAGGTCACCAGTTGCTCGACCTCCTCCGGCGCCATGCCGCCGGTTTCGGTCATCACCGTCACGGTCGACTTGTTCAGATCGGGAAAAACGTCCACCGGCAGCCGGTTCGCTTCGAACGCGCCCCAGGCCACCAGCAAGGCCGCCGAGACGAGCACGAACAGGCGGCTCGCCAGACTCTTGGTCACCAGCCATTGAAACATCGCGGCCTCCTCAGCGGATCTGGTTGACCAGCGCCGCACCGTCGACGACGACGCGGTCGCCCGGCTGCAGCCCCTCGACGATCAGCACCCGCGCGCCGTCCAGCGGCTGCGTGCGGACCAGGCGCGGCACGAAATGCTCGGGCGACTGCTTGACCCAGACGGTCGGCGCGTTGGCCGGACTGCGCACCAGCGCCCGGCTGGGCACCGCAAAGCCCGGTTTTTCGCCGACGGCTGCGGTCGACCGCAGCTGCAGCCGGATTTTCACCGGCTGGCCGAGCGGCAGCGCCAGCCCGGCCTGCTCGCCGCGATGCGCGAACAGCAAGGGCAGCGCCTGCTCGCGCAATTGGCGGGCGGCACCGAGCAACTGCATGGGCCAGGTCCGCTCGCCAACCGCCAGTGTCGCGCCGACGATGTCGTCCACCGCCAGTGGCTCGTAGGCCAGCGCCTCGACCACCAGGCTGTCCGGATCGACGATCTCGAACAGCGTCGCGCGCGCCTCGACCACCTCGCCGAGCCGCACGTTGCTCGCCGCGACCACGCCGCCGACCGGCGCCCGCAACGTCTCGCGCCCGTTCAAGCCGCGGCCGAGCGCGGCGACCCGGGCGGTCAGCGCCCCGAGTTCGCTTTCCGCCGCCTCGATCTCCTTGCCCGGCACCGTATCGGCCAGTTCGCGCAGGCGCGCCAGCCGCTTCCCGGCCAGCGCGCGTGCCGCCTGCAACTCGGCCAGCTGCGCCGCCGAACCGCCGGCGTCGAGCGGCGCCGCCGCCGGCACCACCTCGGCCAGCACCTGGCCGCGTTTGACCCGCGTACCGGCCATCGGCAGACCGCCGACGGCGGCCGCCTCGATGCGCCCGCCGAGTTGCGTCTGCACCCGCCCGCCACGCTGCGGATCGCCGACCACGCGCGCCGCCAGTTCGACGCTCGGCGCCGCATCGCCGGCCACGACCGGCTGCGTGCGCACGCCGATCAGCCGTTGCGCCGGCTTGGGCAGGAACACCGAACCGTCGGCCCGGCGCTGCGGCGTGTCGCCGGATTCCGCCAGCGCCTTTTTCTCGTCGCCATGGTCGTGGCCTTCATGCGCCAGCGCCGGGCCTGCGGTCAACACCGTCAGCAGCAGAAAAACCGGTAGCGCGTTCATGCGGCACCTCCGCGGCGGCGGCGAGCGACGGCGAAGGCGCCCAGGCCGAGCAGCGCCGCGCCGCCGGCCAGCGGCCAGACGAAGCGGCCGGCACGGTCGCCGGCCTGCGCCGCCTCGCCGTCGACGATCAGCTCGCCGGTCAGCAGATCGCCGTCGTTGCCGGCGACCAGCGTGAAGGCCAGCGGGTGTTCGCCGGCTGCGCGCAACGGCGCCAGCCAGTCGGCATCGGCCACCAGATAATCGCCGCGTTCGCTGCGGAAGGCCGCATCGACACCGCGTCCGGCGGTTTCCACCTGGAGCGTGGCGCCGAGCACCGGCGCGTTGTCCGGCGCGCGGTCGACGTGCAGCACCAGGCCTTCGGGATAAAGCCGGCCGACGATCTCGAACGCGTCGCTATCGGCAACGACGGCCGGAATCGCCGCGGCGGCATCGTCTGCCGCCGCCGACACGACGAATGCCGCGGTCGACAGACCGATCAGGCCTTTTTTCAGCCACCCGGACGGGCGGCGGGAACAACGGGGGAAAAGGGTCAGAAACACGGGGTTCTCCTTCATTCGGGCAACAGGCCGAGCGCCTGGCGCTGCGCCGAAACGGCGGCGGCCAGCTGGATGCGGGCGCGAATCAGCGCCCGCTCGGCGGTAAAGGCTTCCTGCGCGATGCGCAGCCGGGTCGGCAGATCGGCCTCGCCGAGCCGGAAGGCCTTGTCGTAGAAAACGGCAGTTTCGCGCGCCAGCCGGGCACGGGTTTCGGCGGCGGCCAGGCGCTCGTCGGCGGCCAGCCGCTGGTGCCGGGCCAGCTCGGCGGCCTCGGCCAGCCGTTCGCGCTCGCGCTGCAGCAGCGCTTCGCTTTCCATGCGCACGGCCGCCGCCTCGGCCTGCGCCGCCACGTGCCGGTCGGACGACGACAGCGGAATGCGCACGCCGAGCGCCCAGGTCTGCTCGATGGCATCGCCGCGTGCGCCGCGTTCGCGCCGCGTGCCGACGGTGATCTCCGGGTTGGCGCGGCTGCGCACGCGCGCCAGCGTTTCGCCCTGGCGCGCCGCTTCGCCGAGCGCGGCGAGTTCGCGCAGTTGCGGGTGAGCCTCCAGCCAGCCGGCATCGGCCGGCGGCGGCATTTCCGGCTCGCCGGCAGCTTCCGCGGTAGCGGCGGCGAGCACGGCGGAATCGCCGGCTTGGGCAGCCGGCGCACCTGCACCGCGCACCGCCGCGCCACTGGCGCCTGCGTCGCCCGGCAATCGCCCGGCCACCGGCCAGGAGGCCGGCGCTTCGCCGGTCAGCATGCGCAGCCGGAAACGCGCCTCGTCGCGCCGCTGCCGGGCCATGGCCAGTTCCTCGCGCAACGCCGCCCAGGCACCTTCGGCCTGATGGCGGTCGGCACGCGCCAGATCGCCGGCGGCAACGCGCCGGGCGACATCGTCGCGCAGCCGGCCGGCACTCGCCACATTGCCTTCGGCAGCCTGCCATTCGGCCTCGGCCAGTTGCCAATCCCACCACGCGTTGCGCAGCCGGCCGGCCAGGTCGAGACGCAGCAGGGCCGCCCGCGCCGCCTGGGCGTCGGCTTCGGCGGCGGCCTGAGCACGCGCGCCGCCGCGTTCGCCGGGCAGCCACAGCGGAATGGCCAGGCCGGCCTCGCCTTCGTCGGCGCCCTGATTGCGGTTCAGACGGTCGCTACGGGCGCCGAATTCGACGGCCGGCGGCTGCGGCGTCCACGCCGCAGCCGCGGCGTTGCGGGCGGCTGCCGCGCGTTCGCGCTCGGGCAGGCCTTGGGCCGCCGGCAGACGGGCCCAGGCGGCGGCAAAAGCCTCGCCGAGGCGCTTGGTGCCGACCCCGGGGTCGGCATGGGCGACCGGCCAGGCGGCCACCAACAGGAAAAACGATGCGATCCGGATCGAGTGATGCATGAACGGTACTCCGGTGGGATTGATCTCCAGCCGGCGTCCCGTCATCAATGCGGACCGCTACGGTCCACGACGGAAAAAGGGAAAAATCAGGCGACGCCGGCGCTCAGGCGGCGACGGCTCTGGGCGGGCGTTCGAGCCCTTCGGGAATGCGCGAGGAAAAACGCGGATCGACACCGTCGACCGCAACATCGGCCGCCGCTTGCGGCAGGCTCAGACCGCCGTTGAGGCAGCCCGACAGATGGCCGAGCACATGGCCCGGACAACAGTGATGCGAGACGTCCTGGCAATCGGCGGCAGCGGCATCGGCCTGGTGCGACGGATGCCCGTCGTGCATCGCATGTCCGTCGTGCGCATCGGCCATCGCCACCAGCGCCGACAGGTCGTGCGCTTCCGCCCCGCCGGCGGCTTCCCAGCCGAAACCGGGCGCCAGCACGGTGGCCAGCATGATGGCCAGCAGCAGTCGGGCAAGAGGACGGAAAAGCGATCGCATGGGCCGGACTATAGCCGAGAAGGCAAGCGACGCAAAATCACCGGGCCGGCCCCTCGTTGATTCAGCCCGCTTCGCGAGCCCGCCGGGCTTCTTCGAGCAGGTAGCGCTGGTAGTCGTCGAGATCGCCGTCGAAGGGGCCGACGCCGCCGCGCGAGACCAGCCAGAATTCGTCGCACACCGAACGCAGCAAGGCCCGGTCGTGGCTGACCAGCATCACCGTGCCTTCGAATTCGTTGAGTGCGACGCCGAGCGCCTCGCGAGTCGCCAGGTCGAGGTGGTTGGTCGGCTCGTCGAGCAGCAGCAGGTTGGGCCGCTGCCAGACCAGCATGCACAGCACCAGCCGCGCCTTTTCACCGCCGCTCATGGTGCCGACCGCCTGCTTGACCATGTCGCCACCGAAATTGAAGGTGCCGAGAAAGTTGCGCAGTTCCTGCTCGCGGCCCGGTACGTTGCTGCGGCCAGCGGCGATGGCTTCCTTGGCCAGCCGGACCATGTGTTCGAGCGGCGTGTCCTGCGGCCGCAGCACGTCGAGTTCCTGCTGGGCGAAATAGCCGATGTTCAGGCCCTTGCCCTCGGTGACTTCGCCGGCAATCGCCTTCAAGTCGCGGGCGATGGTCTTGACCAGCGTCGATTTGCCCTGGCCGTTGGCGCCGAGGATGCCGATGCGCTGGCCGGCCATCACCGAGCGATTGATGCCACGGACGATGACCGTCGGCGGCGTGCCCGCCGGCGCCTCTTCCGGCGGCGGGTAGCCGATGGCGACATCGACCATCGACAGCATCGGATTAGGCAGGTTCTGCGGCTCCTGGAATTCGAAGCTGAAGTCGGCGTCGGCCAGCACCGGCGCGATCTTTTCCATGCGTTCCAGCGCCTTGACCCGGCTCTGCGCCTGCTTGGCCTTGCTGGCCTTGGCCTTGAAACGGTCGATGAAGGACTGCAGGTGGGCGATCTTGTCGGCCTGGCGGGCGGCGGTGGCCTGTTGCAGCGCGATCTGCTCGGCACGCATGTCCTCGAACTTGCTGTAGTTGCCGCCGTAGCGCACCAGCTTGGCATTGTCGATGTGCAGAGTGACGCCGGTGATCGCGTCGAGGAATTCGCGGTCGTGGCTGATCATCACCAGCGTGCCCTGGTAACGCTTGAGCCAGGCTTCGAGCCAGACCAGCGCATCCATGTCGAGGTGGTTGGTCGGTTCGTCGAGCAGCAGGATGTCGGACGGGCACATCAGTGCGCGCGCCAGTTGCAGGCGCATGCGCCAGCCGCCGGAGAAGCTGTTGACCGGATTGTGCAGCTCGGACACCTTGAAGCCGAGGCCGAGGATCAGCGATTGCGCGCGCGCTTCGGCATCGTGTTCGCCGGCGTCGTTCAAGGCCATGTAGGCTTCGGCCATGCGCATGCCGTCGTCGCTCGCCTCGGCGGCGGCGACCTCGTTGCGCGCGGCGAGCAGCGGCGTGTCGCCGTCGATGACGAAATCGGTGGCCGACTGCTCGGTTTCCGGCATGTCCTGCGCCACCTGGCCCATGCGCCATTGCTTGGGGATGCTGTAGTCGCCGCCGTCTTCGTGCAGCGTGCCGTTCAACAGCGCGAACAGCGTCGATTTGCCGGCGCCGTTGCGCCCAACCAGGCCGACCTTCTCGCCGGGATTGATGGTGACCGAGGCCTTGTCGAGCAGGACCTTCGAGCTGCGACGCAGCGTGACGTTCTTGAGCGTGATCATGGAGAGAGCTTTCCGGCACCCGGCCGCCGGCGACGCCGGCCTGGCCCGGGCGCCTCATGGCGCAGGGAAGGATTCAGCGCTTGCGTGCCTTGGCCGGCGAACGACCCAGCGGCTTGCGCTGACGCTGGCCGGGACGGGCCTGGCCGGCCTCCGGTTTCGGTTTGTCGACCAGCAGGTTGCGGGCGCCGCTGCCGGCGGCAGCCCGATGGGCCAGGATCGCCGCCCGCAAGGTTTCCGCAGGCAGCGCGACGGGTACGCCATCGGCCGCTGAACGGGCATTGGCCAGCAAACCCTTCAGTTCGAACAGACGCTCGGCAGGCGCGGCCTTGCGCGGCAGGCTTTCGATCAATGCTTCGGCGGCTGCGGTCAACGCCACGCCGGCCGGATTTCCCTGTAGCAGGCCGTGGCTGCCGAGGCGGGCAAAGGCCTCGCTGAGCTTTTCCTCACCGGGAACGTTGCCCTGAATCAGGTCGATGGCGGCGACGATCTCGCCGGGTTCGGCCGGACGCCGCTTGGCCGCCAGCGAAGTGGCGAGCAGCAGGAGAACGTCGACATCATGGACGGAGGACATGGATGACCTTTGCAGAAAAATACGCCTGGGCGGCAGGGCCGGCAGTGTAGTGCCGAAATGCCCGGCGTGTCCGCCCGGCGCAACAATAAAATCCCGCCGCGGCCGGGCGATGCCCTGCCGAAAAACGCCGGAAGCCGCCCCCCGGCGGCGATCCGGCCGACGCCACTAAAATGCGCTTTCGGCCAGGTTGCGCTGCTCGATCAGGTCGCGCACGCTGGCATTGGCCGGCGGATCGATACCCAGCGAGCACACGCCCGGCACGTATTCCTCGTCGCGCCCGCTGAGCAGCGGGCATTGGGCGAACAGTTCGGCAGCCCAATCGGAAAACGCCCGCACCTTGGGCGACAGGTGGCGGTTCTGCGGATAGAGCACCGAGATCGGCAAGGGTTCGGGCCGCCACTGCGGCAGGATTTCGACCAGTTCGCCGCGTTCCAGGTAAGGCAGCGCCATGAAGCGCGCCGCCTGGACCAGGCCGAAGCCCTGCAGCGCCAGCGCCATGTAGGCTTCGGCGTCGTTGACGGCGATCGAGCCGGGCACCTTGACGTGCTGCAACTGGCCGTCGACCACGTGGTCCCAGTCGATGATGCGACCGGTACGTGCCGAAAAGTAATGGACCGCCTGGTGGGCGTCCAGGTCTTCCAGCGTCTGCGGCGTGCCGCAGCGTTCAAAATAGGCGGGCGCCCCGCAGGTGACGAAGCTGATGCTGCCGATGCGCCGGGCGACCAGCGTGGAATCGATCAGCTCGCCGCCGCGGATCACGCAATCGACCGCCTCCTGTACCAGATCGACCGGCCGGTCGCTCATGCCGATGACCAGGTCGATGTCCGGATAGCGCTGGCGAAACTCGCACAGCTTGGGAATCAGGATCAGCCGCCCGATGATCGTCGGCACATCGATGCGCAGCCGTCCCTGCGGTCGTTGCGCAACGTCGCGGAAGGCCGCCTCCATTTCTTCCAGGTCGCCGAGCAGGCGGGCGCAACGCTCGTAGTAGGCGGCGCCGTCCGGCGTCAGGCTGACGCTGCGCGTGGTGCGGTTGAGCAGGCGCACGCGCAGCAGGTTCTCCAGCCCCTGGATGGTCGTCGTCACCGTGGCGCGCGGCAAGCCGAGATTGTCGGCGGCGCGGCTGAAACTGCGCGCATCGACAACGGCCAGATACACCTTCATGGCTTGAAAACGGTCCATCGCGGATTTCCTTTCCGGAGAAAAACATCACAGGAAGCATTGTTAGTTCAATACGAATAGTGTTGTCAACCTGTGCATATTTATTCATATCAATATAACACCCAGAATGCATCCACTCCAACCGCCCTTGCGCTTGCCATGGATGCCACCCCCACCACCAACGACCGGAATGCTGCGGTCCACGTCGAAGACCGGCTGATTTCCGGCTACCTCGCCAGCCTGTCCGCCCGCCTCTACCGGCCGGCCGGCGACGAAAGCGTGCTGCCGGCCGCGCTCTACCTGCACGGCGGCGGCTTTGTCGCCGGCTCGCTCGACGAGGCCGACACCACCGCCCGCGCCCTCGCTGCACAGGCGCAGATCGCCGTGCTCTCGCTCGACTACTCGCTGGCGCCGCGCCATCCCTTCCCGGCCGCGCCGGAAGACGCCCACGCCGCGCTGCGCTGGCTGGCCCGCCACGCCGCCGACCTGCGGCTCGATGCGCGCCGGCTGGCCGTGGCCGGCGACGACGCCGGCGGCAACATCGCCGCCGCCGCGGCGCTGATCGCCCGCGACCGCAACGGCCCGGTGCTGGCCGCCCAGGTGCTGATCGGTCCGATGCTCGACCCGAGCATGACGCTGCTCGGCGACGCCGAACGCCTGCGCTCCGACCTCAAGCCGCAGACCTGCGCCCAGCGCTACGCGCAGTACCTGCCGCGCACCCAGGAACGCCTGCACCCCTACGCCTCGCCGCTGACCTCGCGCCGCCTGCACGAGCTGCCGCCGACCTACCTGGCGACCGCCAAGTGCGACGTGCTGCATTGCGAGGCCGAGCACTACGCCACCGCCCTGATCGCGGCCGGCGTGCCGACCCAGATCACCCGCTTCGACGTCCGTCACGAAGAACTGGCGCAGCACCCGCCGCTGCTCGCCGAAGCCGCCGGCTTCCTGCGCCAGCGCCTGCACACCGCTTCTGTCTCTCTCCTCTCCCAGCCCTGAAGGAAAACAAAATGTCCCTCCCCAACCTCTCCCGCCATCATCCCAAGTCCAGAAGGACGACCATCTGCCTGGCCCTGGCCGGCATCGTCGCCGTCACGGCCGCTGCCTGGGGGCTGTCCGGCGGCAACGACGCGCACGCCAACGCCCCGGTCGCCGCCCAGGCCACACCGGTCGACGTCGCCAACGTGGTCAGCCGCAACCTCGTCGACTGGCAATACTTCTCCGGCCGCCTGGAAGCCGTCGACCGCGTCGAAATCCGGCCGCAGGTCTCCGGCATCCTGACCGCCGTGCATTTCAAGGACGGCGCCATCGTCAGGAAGGGCGACCTGCTGTTCACCATCGACCAGCGCCCCTACGCCGCCGAGGTCGCCCGCGCCCAGGCCCAGGCCAGCGCCGCCGAGGCGCGCGCCACCTACACCGCCTCCGAGCTGGCGCGCGCCGAGCGCCTGCTGGCCGACAACGCCATCGCCAAGCGCGACTTCGAGGAAAAGCAGAACGCCGCCCGCGACGGCGCCGCCAGCCTGCAGGCCGCCCAGGCGGCGCTGCGCGTGGCCAAGCTCAATCTCGAATACACGCAGATCGTCGCGCCCATCGGCGGGCGCATGTCGCGTGCCGAAATCACCGTCGGCAACCTGGTCACCGCCAACAGCGGCCCGGCGTTGAGCACCGTCGTCTCGTCGGACCGCATCTACGCTGCCTTCGACGTCGACGAGCAGACCTTCCTGCGCTACGTCAATCCGGCTCGCACGGCCAAGGGCACCGCCCTGCCCATCGGCCTCGGCCTGGCCAACGAGGACGGCTACCCGCTGGAAGGCCAGATCCACTCGGTGGACAACCGCCTGGACACGACCTCCGGCACGATCCGCGTGCGCGCCATCTTCGACAACGCCGACGGCCGCCTGGTCCCCGGTCTCTATGCCCGCATCCGCCTGGGCGGCGGCCAGGAACGGCAGGCCCTGCTGATCAACGAGAAGGCCGTCGGCACCGACCAGGACAAGCGGTTCGTGCTGGTCGTCGGCCCGGACAACAAGACCGAGTACCGCGAAGTGCACACCGGCGCCACGCAGAACGGCCTGGTCATCGTGGACCGCGGCCTGCAGGCCGGCGAACGCATCGTGGTCAACGGCCTGCAGCGCGTGCGCCCGGGCGACGCCGTCAGCCCCAACGCCGCCGAGATGCAGGGCGGCGCGGCCAAGGCCACGGCTGAAAGCACGGCAAAGCAAGCCGGCTGAACCATGCATAAAAACGAAAGCAAGCCATGAACATCTCAAAATTCTTCATCGACCGGCCGATCTTTGCCGGCGTGATCTCGATCCTGATCCTGCTCGCCGGGGTGCTCGCCGCCTTCAAGCTGCCGATCTCGGAATACCCCGAGGTCGTGCCGCCCTCGGTGGTCGTGCGCGCCCAGTATCCGGGCGCCAACCCCAAGGTGATCGCCGAAACGGTGGCGGCGCCGCTGGAAGAGTCGATCAACGGCGTCGAGAACATGCTCTACATGCAGTCGCAGGCCAACAGCGACGGCAACCTCACCGTGACGGTCAACTTCCAGTTGGGCGTCGATCCCGACAAGGCCCAGCAACTGGTGCAGAACCGCGTCTCGCAAGCCCTGCCGCGCCTGCCCGAGGACGTGCAGCGCCTGGGCGTGACGACGCTGAAAAGCTCGCCGACGCTGACCATGGTGGTGCACCTGACCTCGCCGGACGACCGCTACGACATGACCTATCTGCGCAACTACGCGCTGATCAACGTCAAGGACCGCCTGGCGCGCATCCAGGGCGTCGGCGAGGTCGGCCTGTTCGGTTCCGGCAACTACGCCATGCGCGTCTGGCTCGATCCGGGCAAGGTGGCGCAGCGCAACCTGACCGCCGCCGAGGTGGTGCGCGCCATCCGCGAGCAGAACGTGCAGGTCGCCGCCGGCACCATCGGCGCTTCGCCGACCTTGTCCGACGTGCCGCTGCAACTGAACGTCAACGCCCAGGGCCGCCTGAAGAGCGTCGAGGACTTTGCCGACATCATCCTGAAGTCCTCGCCCGATGGCGGTGTCACGCGCCTCGGCGACGTCGCCCGCGTCGAACTGGCAGCGGCCGAATACGGCCTGCGCGCGCTGCTCGACAACAAGCAGGCGGTGGCCATCCCGATCTTCCAGGCGCCCGGCGCCAACGCGCTGCAGGTGTCCAGCGGCGTGCGCGAGGCGATGAAGGAGCTGGCCAGGGACTTCCCGGATTCGGTCAAGTACGACATCGTCTACGACCCGACGCAGTTCGTGCGCGCCTCCATCGAGGCCGTCGTGCATACGCTGCTCGAAGCCATCGCCCTGGTCGTGCTGGTGGTCATCGTCTTCCTGCAGACCTGGCGCGCCTCGATCATCCCGCTGCTGGCCGTGCCGGTGTCCATCGTCGGCACCTTCTCGCTGATGCTCGGCTTCGGCTACTCGATCAACGCCCTGTCGCTGTTCGGCATGGTGCTGGCCATCGGCATCGTCGTCGATGACGCCATCGTCGTCGTCGAAAACGTCGAGCGCAACATCGAGGCCGGCCTGAGCCCGCGCGAAGCCACCTACCGGGCCATGCGCGAAGTGTCCGGGCCGATCATCGCCATCGCCCTGACCCTGGTCGCGGTGTTCGTGCCGCTGGCCTTCATGACCGGCCTGACCGGCCAGTTCTACAAGCAGTTCGCCATGACCATCGCCATCTCGACGGTGATCTCGGCAGTCAACTCGCTGACCCTGTCGCCGGCCCTGGCCGCGCTGCTGTTGAAGGGCCACGGCGAGAAAAAGGACTGGCTGACGGTGCAGATGGACCGCTACTTTGGCGGTTTCTTCCACGCTTTCAACCGCTTCTTCAACCGTTCCTCCGACCGCTACGGCCACGGCGTCACCGGCATCATTTCCCACAAGGCGGGGGCTATCGGCGTCTACCTGGCGCTGATAGCCGGCGCCATCGGCCTGTCCTACATTGTCCCTGGCGGCTTCGTACCGGGGCAGGACAAGCAGTATCTGGTCAGCTTCACGCAACTGCCGAACGGCGCCTCGCTCGACCGCACCGAAGCCGTCATCCGCAAGATGAGCGAGATCGCCCTGGAACAGCCCGGCGTCGAGCACGCCATCGCCTTCCCCGGCCTGTCGATCAACGGCTTCACCAACAGCTCCAGCGCCGGCATCGTCTTCGTCGGGCTGAAACCCTTTGCCGAGCGCAAGGGCAAGGAACTGTCGGCCGGCGCCATCGCCGGCGCGCTGAACCAGAAGTTCGCGGCCATCCAGGAAGGCTTCATCGCCACCTTCCCGCCACCGCCGGTGATGGGTCTGGGCACGGTCGGCGGTTTCAAGATGCAGATCGAGGATCGCGGTTCGGTCGGCTACGCCGAACTCAACGAGGCAGCCAAGGCCTTCATGGCGGCCGCCGCCAAGGAACCGGCGCTCGGCCCGATGTTCTCCAGCTACCAGATCAACGTGCCGCAGATCGACGTCGATCTCGACCGCACCAAGGCCAAGCAACTGGGCATCTCGGTCACCGATGTCTTCGACACCATGCAGATCTACCTCGGCTCGCAGTACGTCAACGACTTCAACCGCTTCGGCCGTGTCTATCAGGTGCGTGCCCAGGCCGATGCGCCCTTCCGCGCCCATCCGGAAGACATCGGCCAGTTGAAGACGCGCAATGCAGCGGGCGAAATGGTGCCGCTGTCCTCGCTGGTCAAGGTCAAGAAGACCTTCGGACCGGAAATGGTCGTGCGCTACAACGGCTACACGGCGGCCGACATCAACGGCGGCCCGGCGCCGGGTTATTCCTCGTCGCAAGCCGAGGCGGCGGCCGAGCGCGTCGCGGCGGCCACGCTGCCGCGCGGCGTCAAGTTCGAATGGACCGACCTGACCTACCAGAAGATCCTGGCGGGCAACGCCGGCATCTGGGTGTTCCCGATCAGCGTGCTGCTGGTGTTCCTGGTGCTCGCCGCGCAGTACGAGAGCCTGACGCTGCCGCTGGCCGTCATCCTGATCGTGCCGACCAGCCTGTTCGCTGCACTCGCCGGCGTCTGGCTGACCGGCGGCGACAACAACATCTTCACCCAGATCGGGTTGATGGTACTGGTCGGTCTGGCCTGCAAGAACGCCATCCTCATCGTCGAATTCGCCCGCGAACTGGAAATGCAGGGCAGCACGCCGGTGCAGGCGGCGATCAACGCCAGCCGCCTGCGGCTGCGCCCGATCCTGATGACTTCCATCGCCTTCATCATGGGCGTCGTGCCGCTCGTGCTGTCTTCCGGCGCCGGTGCCGAAATGCGCCACGCCATGGGCATCGCCGTGTTCTTCGGCATGCTCGGCGTGACCCTGTTCGGCCTCTTCCTGACGCCGGTGTTCTACGTGCTGCTGCGCACGCTGGACAAGAAGCACAAGCTGCATTCCGCCGCCCATCACGACGCCCCGCTGGTCGCCGGCCCGTCCGCCTACCACGCGACCCAGGAGTAAGACCATGAACCAGAAACCCATCCTGACCAGCGCCCTGCTGGCCAGCCTGCTGATCCTCGCCGGCTGCTCGCTGGCCCCGACCTACCAGCGCCCCGAGACGGCCGTACCCGCCGCCTACAAGGAAGCCCCGGCGGCCGACGCCGCCGTCGGCGAGCAGTGGAAGCTGGCCCAGCCGTCCGATGCCGTGGCCCGCGGCGAGTGGTGGCAGGTCTTCGGCGACGCCACGCTGAACGAGCTCGAACAGCAGGCGCTGGCCGCCAACCAGAGCCTCAAGGCCGCCGCCGCCCGCCTCGGCCAGGCGCGTGCGCTGGAGAAGAACGCCCGCGCCGCGTTGTTCCCGCAGGTCGGCGTCGGCTTCGGCCCGACCCGCCAGCAGCCATCGCCGGCCTCGCAAGGCCTGCCGGCCGACGCCGACACCAGCGCCAGCACGCTGTGGCGCGGCCAGGCGACCTTCGCCTGGGAAGCCGATCTGTTCGGCCGCCTGGGCAGCGCCGCCGACGCCGCCCGGCTGGACGCCGAGCGCGACGAGGCCCTGTTCCGCTCGACGCTGCTGAGCCTGCAGGCCGACGTGGCGCAGGCCTATTTCCTGGTCCGCGAGCTGGATGGTCTGCGCGCGCTCTACGCCGACACCGTCAAGCTGCGCCAGGAAACGTTGCAACTGTTCCAGCGCCGCTACGACGCTGGCGACATCGGCGAGCTGGAACTGGCTCGCGCCCGTACCGAACTGGCCTCGGCCGAGGCCGAAGCCGACGGCGTGGCGCGCCAGCGGGCGGTCGCCGAGCACGCGCTAGCCATCCTGCTGGGCAAGACGCCGGCCGAATTCAACCTGCCGCCGCAAGCCATCGTCCGCCTCAAGGTCGGCGTGCCGGCCGGCCTGCCCTCGGCCCTGCTCGAACGGCGTCCGGACATCGCCGCCGCCGAACGCAGCATGGCCGCCGCCAACGAACGCATCGGCGCCGCCCGTGCCGCCTACTTCCCGCGCATCAGCCTGACCGGCAGCTACGGTTACGAGTCGGCCGGGCTCGGCGACCTGTTCAAGACGGCCAGCCAGGCCTATGTGCTCGGGCCGCTGGTCGGCACGTTGCTCAGCCTGCCGATCTTCGACGGCGGCACCCGCGCGGCCGGGGTCGAGCGGGCCAATGCGGCGCACGAGGAAGCGGTGGCCAACTACCGCCAGTCCATCCTGCAGGCGTTCAAGGAAGTCGAGGACAACCTGGCCCACCTGCGCATCCTGGACAACCAGAACGCTGCGCAGGACCGGGCGGTCAGCGCGGCCGGACGGGCGGCCCAGTTGTCGCACATCCAGTATCGCGAAGGGGCGATCAGCTACCTGAGCGTCATCGACGCCGACCGCAGCGTGCTGCAGCAGCAACGCGCCGCGGTAACGCTGGACGGCGAACGGGCGCGCGCCACGGTCAATCTGGTCCGGGCGCTGGGCGGCGGCTGGTAGCGCGCGAGGAAAACCGGTGGTGCGGGCACCGGCGCCCCACCGCCGCAGGCGGCGTCAGGCCGCGTCGGCTGCCGACTCGCGATGCAGGAAACAGCCGGGAAGATGATCGTCGATCATGCCGACCGCCTGCATCCAGGCATAAACGATGGTCGGCCCGACGAACTTGAAGCCACGCCGCTTCAGATCCTTTGAAATCCGCTCCGACAAGGCCGTCTGGGTGGCCTTGCCATCCCCGCGCAAGGTCTCGCCACCGGTGAAGGACCAGCAGTAATCGGCAAAACCCTCGCCGCGCGCCTGCATCTCGTTGAATATCCGCGCCCCGCCGATGGTCGCCACGATCTTGGCACGCGCCCGGACAATCCCCGGATTGCCCATCAAGCGCTCGACATCGCACTCATCGAAAGCCGCCACGCGCAGCGGATCGAACCCGGCAAACGCCTCGCGAAACGCCTCCCGCTTGCGCAGGATCACCTGCCACGACAGCCCCGCCTGAAAGCCCTCCAGCATCAAGGTCTCCCACAACATCCGCGCATCGCGCACCGGCACGCCCCACTCGGTATCGTGATAGTGGCGCATCAAGGGATCGCTCTCGGCCCAGCGGCAACGGGCTTGGGTAGGGGTCATGGGGCTTCCTGGCAGGAGATGGACAGGGGCGTATGTTAGCGGGCGGCGAAGCGGGTGAGAAAGAATCCACCAATCAGCCGAAAACGGGACAGTTCAGGAACGCAGGAGGAACCTCAAGTCCGGAGGATGTCCATCAGCCTCAAATCGCCCGTTGCACTTAGAATTACGCATTCCACACGCACCCAACTTGAATAAAGTCGCTTCCACTAATTGGTGGAGCGACCCTGCAAGCCTAATCGAAACAGGAAACACCCCATGACCAGTGCCCAACAACGCGCCGAACTGCAACGCCGTATCTGGCAAATTGCCAACGATGTCCGTGGCGCAGTCGACGGCTGGGATTTCAAGCAATACGTGCTCGGCGCCCTGTTCTACCGCTTCATCAGCGAAAACTTCGCTGCCTACATCGAAGGCGGCGACGACAGCATCGACTATGCCGCACTGCCCGACAGCGTCATCACCTCAGCCATCAAGGACGACGCCGTCAAGACCAAGGGCTATTTCATCTACCCCAGCCAGTTGTTCGCCAAGGTCGTCGCCAGCGCCAACACTAACGAAAGCCTGAATACCGACCTGGCCAAAATCTTTGCCGAAATTGAAGCCTCCGCCAGCGGCTACCCGTCGGAACAGGACATCAAGGGCCTGTTTGCCGATTTCGACACGACCAGCAACCGCCTCGGCAATACCGTCAAGGACAAGAACACCCGCCTCGCGGCCGTGCTCAAAGGGGTGGCCGACCTGGATTTCGGCGATTTCGATAACAGCCACATCGACCTCTTCGGCGACGCCTACGAATTCCTCATCTCCAACTACGCCGCCAATGCCGGCAAATCCGGCGGCGAGTTTTTCACGCCGCAAAACGTCTCGAAGCTGATCGCGCAACTGGCCATGCACAAGCAGACCAGCGTCAACAAGATCTACGACCCGGCCTGCGGCTCCGGCTCGCTGCTGCTGCAAGCCAAGAAGCAGTTCGACGAGCACCTCATCGAAGACGGCTTCTACGGGCAGGAAATCAACCACACCACGTACAACCTGGCGCGGATGAACATGTTCCTGCACAACATCAACTACGACAAATTCGACATCCAACTCGGCAACACTCTGACCGAACCGCACTTCGGCGACGAAAAACCCTTCGACGCCATCGTCTCCAACCCGCCCTATTCGGTGAAGTGGATCGGCAGCGACGACCCGACGCTGATCAACGACGAACGCTTCGCCCCGGCCGGCGTGCTGGCGCCCAAATCCAAGGCCGACTTCGCCTTCGTGCTGCACGCCCTCGGCTACCTCTCCGCCAAGGGCCGCGCCGCCATCGTCTGCTTCCCCGGCATCTTCTACCGGGGCGGCGCCGAGCAGAAAATCCGCCAATACCTGGTCGACAACAACTACGTCGAAACGGTGATTTCGCTGGCGCCCAACCTGTTCTTCGGCACCACCATCGCCGTGAACATTCTGGTGCTGTCCAAGCACAAAACCGACACCAACACCCAGTTCATCGACGCCAGCGGCCTGTTCAAGAAGGAAACCAACAACAACACGCTGACCGATGATCACATCGAAGAAATCATGCAGGCCTTCGACAGCAAGGCCGATGTCGCGCACTTCGCCCAGTCGGTGAGTTTTGAAGCCATCGCCGCCAATGACTACAACCTGTCGGTCAGCAGCTACGTCGAAGCCAGGGACAAGCGTGAAGTGGTGGATATTGCGAAGCTCAATGCCGAATTGAAGACCACGGTTGCCCGGATTGACCAGCTACGCAAGGAGATTGATGCGATTGTGGCGGAGATTGAGGGGGAGGGACTGGAGGCATGAGCGGCGTAAGCTTTTTGGAAAAGCTACTGGATGGTTCGAATTTTGAAGTGAAACCGCTGGGAGATATCGCGGAAATAAAACGCGGTACACCAATTACGCAGAAAGATGTTACATCCGGCGAAATCCCGGTTATCGCAGGTGGTCGTACCCCCGCTTATTTCCACAATGTCAGCAACCGAACAGGCCAAACAATTGTCATTGCAGGCTCCGGAGCGTATGCGGGTTTTGTGAGTTGGTGGGATAAGCCAATTTATGTCTCTGATGCATTTACAGTAGAGCCTAACAGGGGGCTGCTGCCGAAATACTGTTTTTACTGGTTGCAGGGTATGCAGCAACAATTGCATGAACTAAAAAGCGGTGGTGGCGTTCCTCATGTATATCCGCGTGATGTCGCGCCTTTGAGAATACCTATCCCCTGCCCAGACGACCCGAAAAAATCGCTTGAAATTCAGGCCGAAATTGTCCGAATTCTGGACACATTTACCTCCCTTACAGCCTCCCTTACAGCCGAGCTTAACACCCGAAAACAACAATACAACTACTACCGCGACCGTTTGTTGAGTTTTGAAGATGGGGATGTGGAGTGGAAGACTTTGCCTGAAATGGCACTTGATTTTGGGCGTGGCAAATCCAAGCATCGCCCAAGAAACGACGAAAAGCTGTATGGCGGCGATATCCCCTTCATACAAACAGGTGATATTAGAGGCGCATCGCACATCATCACGCAATACAGTCAAACATACAGCGCACTTGGCTTAAAGCAAAGTAAGTTGTGGCCCAAGGGAACGCTATGTATCACAATCGCAGCCAACATCGCGGAAACATCTATATTAGGCTTTGATGCTTGCTTCCCTGATAGTGTGATTGGTTTTGTCGCCGATCCTAATAAAACATCCTCTGGATATGTTGAATATCTTCTTCAATCAACTAAAACCAAGCTAGAAGAAAAAGGGAAAGAGAAAAGCAGTGCGCAAAGCAATATAAACCTTGCTACTTTTGAACAATTAAAACTACCTTTCCCGTCACTTGCCGAGCAAGCCCGCATCGTCGCCATCCTCGACAAATTCGACGCCCTGACCAATTCCCTCAGCGAAGGCCTGCCCCGTGAAATCGCGTTGCGCCAGAAGCAATACGAGCATTACCGCGATATGCTGTTGAACTTCCCCAAGCCATAACAGAGGTGGCGCCATGAGCGACGGACCCAACACCATCAAGCTCTTTGAATCGCAGCAAATCCGCAGCGAGTGGGATGCCGAGGCTGAACAATGGTGGTTCTCCATTGTGGATGTGGTGGCCACGCTCACCGAAAGTGTTGATGCCACTGCCTATTGGCGCAAACTCAAACAGCGCCTGAAAGCGGAAGGCAATGAAACCGTGACAAATTGTCACGGTTTGAAAATGCGTGCGGCAGACGGCAAGTTACGCATGACCGATGTCGCCAATACCGAGCAGCTTCTACGCCTTATCCAATCCATCCCTTCCAGAAAGGCCGAGCCTTTCAAGTTATGGCTGGCCGAGGTTGGCAATCAACGCCTGAACCAACTGCAAGACCCGGAGTTGTCCATCGAACAGGCGATGCAGGACTACAAGCGCCTGGGTTACTCGGACAACTGGATCAATCAGCGCTTGAAAAGCATCGAAATCCGCAAGGAATTGACCGACGAATGGAAGAAGCACGGTTTGCAGGAGGGAGGCGAATTCGCTTTTCTGACCGATGTGATTTACCAGACCTGGGCCGGCAAGAGCGCCAGGGAATACAAGCAGTTCAAAGGTCTGAAAAAGGAAAACCTGCGCGACAACATGACCAACAAGGAATTGGTGATGACCATGCTGGCAGAGCTTTCCACCAAGGAAATTTCGGAAGCGCTCAACCCGAAAACCCTCCCCGAGCACGAGGATGTGGCCAAGCGCGGCGGTGGTGTGGCGAAAGAGGCCAAGCTGAAACTGGAAGCCGAAACCGGCAAGCCGGTGGTCAGCCAGCAAAACGCCAAGGGATTGCGCTTGTCGAACAAGGACGACGGAAAGAATGACTGACTACAAGACCATTGCCGAATCGAACAACTTCATCGTCCTGGATAAATACGTCAAGAAATGGCAGGCGAACGAAAGCTACCAGAGCGAATACGACCTGGAGCGGGAATTCATTCAGGATTTGCAGAATCAGGGCTACGACTATGTGCCCGAACTGAACACGCCTGAGAAGCTGCTGGCCAATGTACGAGTCCAGCTTCAAGCCTTGCCGCTCAATGAAAATGTGCAATTTACCGACGGCGAGTGGCTGCGGTTTGTCGAAACCTGGCTGGACAAGCCCAGCGACGGCATCGTCGAGAAAACCCGCAAGATTCACGACGACTACGTGCACGACTTCGTCTTTGACGACGGGCATATCCAGAATATCTATCTGCTGGACAAGAAGAACATTGCCCGCAACAAGGTGCAGGTGATCCGGCAGTTCGAGCAGACCGGCAGCCATGCCAATCGCTACGACGTGACGATCCTGGTGAACGGCCTGCCGCTGGTGCAGGTGGAGCTGAAAAAGCGCGGCGTGGCGATCCGCGAGGCTTTCAACCAGGTGCACCGCTACAGCAAGGAGAGCTTCAACAGCGAGCATTCCCTGTTCAAGTATCTGCAACTGTTCGTGATCTCCAACGGCACCGACAGCCGCTACTTCGCCAACACCACCCAGCGCAACAAGAACAGCTTCGACTTCACCATGAACTGGGCGAAGGCGGACAACACGCTGATCAAGGACCTGAAGGATTTCACCGCCACCTTCTTCCAGAAAAAGACCCTGCTCAATGTGCTGCTGCATTACTCGGTCTTCGACACCAGCAACACGCTGCTGGTCATGCGCCCCTACCAGATTGCCGCCACCGAACGCATCCTGTGGAAAATCAACGCGGCCTGGCAGGCGAAGAACTGGAGCAACACGGAAAGCGGTGGCTATATCTGGCACACAACCGGCTCGGGCAAGACCCTGACCAGCTTCAAGGCGGCGCGGCTGGCCACCGAACTGGATTTCATAAATAAAGTGTTTTTCGTGGTCGACCGCAAGGATCTGGATTACCAGACCATGAAGGAATACCAGCGTTTTTCACCGGACAGCGTCAATGGCTCGGACAGCACCGCCGGCCTGAAGCACAACCTGGACAAGGACGACAACAAGATCGTCGTTACCACCATCCAGAAGCTCAACAACCTGATAAAGAGCGAAAGCGATCTGCCCATCTACGGCAAGCAGGTGGTGTTCATTTTCGACGAGTGCCACCGCAGCCAGTTCGGCGAAGCGCAGAAAAACCTGAAGAAGAAGTTCAAGAAGTTCTATCAGTTCGGCTTTACCGGCACGCCGATCTTTCCGCAGAACGCGCTGGGCGCGGAAACCACCGCCAGCGTGTTCGGCCGCGAGCTGCATTCGTACGTGATCACCGATGCCATCCGCGATGAGAAGGTGTTGAAGTTCAAGGTGGATTACAACGATGTCCGCCCGCAATTCAAGGCCGTCGAAAGCGAGCAGGACGAGAAGAAACTCAGCGCGGCGGAAAACCGGCAGGCCTTGCTGCATCCTGACCGCATCAGCGAAATCACGCAGTACATCCTGAACAACTTCCGGCAGAAAACCCATCGCCTGCAAGCGGGGGCCAAGGGTTTCAACGCCATGTTCGCCGTCAGCAGCGTGGAGGCCGCCAAGCTGTACTACGCGTCCTTCAAGGATTTGCAAAAGAACAGCGACAAGCCGCTGAAAGTGGCCACCATCTTTTCGTTTGCCGCCAATGAGGAACAGGATGCGGTGGGCGACATCCAGGACGAAAGTTTCGATGTTTCCGCCATGAGCGTCAGTGCCAAGGAGTTCCTGAGCGCCGCCATCGACGATTACAACGCGCTGTTCAAGACCAATTTCAGCGTCGATAGCAATGGCTTCCAGAACTATTACCGCGATCTGGCCAAGCAGGTGAAAGCCAAAGAAATCGACCTGTTGATCGTAGTCGGCATGTTCCTGACCGGCTTCGATGCGCCGACGCTGAACACCCTGTTCGTCGACAAGAACCTGCGCTACCACGGCCTGATGCAGGCCTACTCGCGCACCAACCGCATTTTCGACGCCACCAAGACCTTCGGCAACATCGTCACTTTCCGCGATCTGGAACAGGCGACCATCGACGCCATCACTCTGTTCGGCGACAAGAACACCAAGAACGTGGTGCTGGAGAAGAGTTACAAGGAATACATGGAGGGCTTCACCGATGTACTGACCGGTGAAGCACGGCGTGGCTTCGTGGATGTGGTGCGCGAGCTGGAGCAGCGTTTCCCCGACCCGTCTGCCATCGAAAAGGAATCCGACAAGAAAGCGTTCGTGAAGCTGTTCGGCGAGTATCTGCGCGTCGAGAACGTGCTGCAGAATTTCGATGAATTCGCCAGCCTGAAGGCTTTGCAAAGTGTGGACATGAACGACCCGGCAGCCGTTGAGGCGTTCAAGGCGCAGCGTTATCTGAGCGATGACGATCTGGCGGCGCTCCAGGCGATCAAGATACCGGCGGAACGGAAGATCCAGGATTACCGTTCAACCTACAACGACGTGCGCGACTGGCTGCGCCGGGAGAAATCGTCCGCCGATAAGGAAAAATCGACCATCGACTGGGACGATGTGGTCTTCGAGGTCGACCTGCTGAAATCGCAGGAAATCAATCTGGATTACATCCTGGAACTGATCTTCGAGCACAACAAGAAGATCAAGGACAAGGCCGCCTTGATCGAAGACGTGCGCCGGGTGATTCGCGCCAGCCTGGGCAACCGCGCCAAGGAAGGACTACTGGTCGATTTCATCAACCAGACCGACCTCGACCGGATCGGCGACAAGGCGAGCGTGATCGATGCCTTCTTTACCTTCGCCCAGGCGGAGCAACTGCGCGAAGCACAGGAGTTGATCAACGACGAGAGCCTGAATGCGGAGGCGGCCCGACGCTACATTACGACTTCGCTGAAACGGGAATTTGCCAGCGACAATGGCACCGAACTCAATGCAGTTTTGCCAAAGATGAGCCCGTTGAATCCGCAGTATCTGACCAAGAAGCAAAGCGTGTTTCAGAAAATCGCGGCGTTTGTCGAGAAATTCAAAGGTGTCGGCGGACAGATTTAATCGAATGGCGACTGCGACCCTGGTTCACACAAAGGATTTGGTAAGCAGAAAAATCTCTAGCACTGCCCCTCACCCCCTCGCCAGCCACCGATCCAGCTGATTCGCGAAAGCCTGTCGGTCAGCCGCCGAGTGGGCACTCGGGCCGCCGGTTTCGACGCCGCTGCTGCGCAGGCTTTCCATGAAGTTGCGCATACTCAGGCGTTCCTGGATGTTGCTCTGGTCGATCCGTTCGCCGCGCGGGTCGATCACCGTGGCGCCCTTGGCGATGACCAGGGCGGCGAGCGGGATGTCGGCGGTGATGACCAGGTCGCCGGGTGCGGCTTCATCGACGATGCGCCGGTCGGCCACGTCAAAGCCGGCGGGCACCTGCAGCGCCTTGATCCACGGCGATGGCGGTACGCGCAGCATCTGGTTGGCGATCAGCGTGAGCGGGATCCGGGCGCGGTTGGCGGCGCGGTAGAGGATTTCCTTGATCGCGACGGGGCAGGCGTCGGCATCGACCCAGAGGTTCATGGCGGTTTTCGGCGAGTGGTGGCGGTGCGCATCTTAACCGGCATGCGGCGTTCTCGCCGGAGTTCAGCCGTCGGCCGGGTTTTCGTCGAGGTCGAGCAGGATGCCGGGGTCGTCCACCGGGCAGCGTTGCAGCGCATCGCACTGCGCGGCGAGGATGCTGCGCCCGCCTTCGTCGCCGGATAGCGCGAGCAGCGCTGCACGGTGGGTGGCGGCAAAGCCGACCGGGTGACCGGGGCGCCCGGCGTATTGCGGGCGGGCGATACCGGCGCCGGCGGCCAGCGCGGCGAGGATGGCGCGGTAGCTGGCCGGGGCGATGTCGGGCATGTCGGCCAGCGCGACCAGCCAGCCGGCGGCATCGCGGCGGGCGGCAACGCCGGCGGCCAGCGTGTGGCCCATGCCGAGCCGGGCGTCGGCGCAATGCACCACGTCCAGCCCGAGTTGTCGGAACGCGGCGGCGAGTTCGTCGTCTTCGGGGCGGACGACGGCGATGCTGTGCGGGCAGGCGGCCAGCAGCCGGGCGCCGGCGGCCAGCGCCATCGGCGTGCCGTCGGCCAGCCGGTGCCAGCGCTTGTCGCTACCGAAACGCCGCCCGTAGCCGGCGGCCAGCAGGATGCCGCTCACCGCCGGCGAGTCGTCGCTCATGCCACGCTGCAGGCGTAGGGATCGGGCACGGCTGCTGCGGTCGACCGGCCGGCCTGGCCATTTTTGACGGCGGTCATCTGGGCCAGGATGGAGACGGCGATTTCCGGCGGCGTGCGGCTGCCGATCGGCAGGCCGACCGGGCCGTGCAGGCGATCGACTTCGGCCGGCGTCAGGTCGAAATACTGCAGCAGCCGTTCGCGCCGCTTGCCGTTGTTCAGCCGCGAACCGAGCGCGCCAACGTAGAAGGCGGGCGACTTGAGCGCTTCGAGCAGCGCCAGGTCGTCGAGCTTGGGATCGTGGGTCAGCGCCACCACCGCGCTGCGCGGATCGAGCGCCAGTTCGGTCACGGCGTCGTCGGGCATGGCCGCTACCTTGATCGTGCCGGGCACGTTCCAGCCGTCGGCGTATTCGCTGCGCGGGTCGCAGAGATAGACGCGGTAGCCGAGGGCCTGGGCCATGCTCGCCAGGTAATGCGAGACCTGGCCGGCGCCGATGATCAGCAGCCGCCAGGCCGGGCCGTGCAGCGTGATCAGGGTTTCGCCGTCCCAGAACAGGCTGTCGGTAGCGCTGCCGGGCAGCAGGTCGACCTGGCCGCTGGCCAGCGCCACCCGCCGCTGCGCCAGCTGGCCGCCGGCCAGTCGCGCCGCCAGATCGGCGAGCAGCGCCGGGTCGGGGGCCGGTTCCAGCAGCAGTTCCAGCGTGCCGCCGCAGGGCAGGCCGAAGCGGTGCGCCTCGTCTGCCGTCACGCCATAGCGCAGCGCGCGTGGCCGGGTTTGGCCGGCGAATTCGCCGGCCGTCACGCGGCGGACCAGATCGTCCTCGATACAGCCGCCGGAGACCGAGCCGACCACCGCGCCGTCGTCGCGCACGGCCATCCAGGCGCCGGTCGGACGCGGCGCCGAACCCCAGGTGCGGGCCACGGTGACCAGCACGTAGGCCCGCCCGGCCGCCGCCCAGCGACGGGCGGCGTCGAGTACCTGCATGTCGAGATCGTCCATGTCACACCGCCAGGCTGCGGGTGTCGAACGGCAGGTTGCGCAGGTGCTTGCCGGTGGCGGCGGCAATGGCGTTGGCCACCGCCGGCAGCACCGGCGGCACGCCTGGTTCGCCGACGCCGGTCGGCGCCGCCTGCGACGGCACGATATGCACTTCGACGGCCGGCATGTCGGCGATGCGCAAGGGTGCGAAGCCGTCGAAATTGCCCTGCTCGACCACACCGTCCTTGAGGGTGATCGCCAAACTCATCGCACCCAGGCCAAACCCGATGCCGCCTTCGATCTGCGCCCGGATGTTGTCCGGGTTGATCGGCGTGCCGCAATCGACGGCGCTGACGATGCGGTCGACCTTGACCGAACCGTCTTTTGCCACCGTCACTTCGACGACGTGGGCGACATAGGAATTGAAGGATTCATGCACCGCCACGCCGCGCCCGCGCCGCTCGCCCGGCTTGGCCGGCAGCGGCGTGTGCCAGCCGGCCTTGTCGGCGGCCAGGCGCAGCACGCCGGCGTGGCGCGGATGCTTGTCGAGCAGTTGCAGGCGCAGCGCCACCGGATCCTGGCCGGTCGCCGCGGCGACTTCGTCGAGGAAGGCTTCGGTCGAAAAGGCGGTGTGCGACGAGCCGACCGAACGCCACCACAGGACCGGCACGCCGATATCGGTCGGCGTATGCAGGTCGACCGTAAGATTGGGAATCGCATACGGCAGGTTGGCGGCACCTTCGACCGACACGCCGTCGATGCCGTCCTTGACCAGGAAGGCCTCGAACGGCGAGCCGATCAGGATCGACTGGCCGACCAGCCGGTGACGCCAGCCGGTCAGCTTGCCATCGGCGTCGATGGCGGCCTGCAGCGCGTGGTGGAACAGCGGCCGGTAGTAGCCGGCGCGCATGTCGTCCTCGCGCAGCCAGACCAGCTTGACCGGCGCCCGGCCGCCGATCGCCTTGGCGATGTGCGCCGCTTCGATCAGGTAATCGGCATCCTTGCAGGCGCGGCGGCCGAAGCTGCCGCCGGCGTACAGCATGTTCAGCCTGACCTGTTCCGGCTTCAGGCCGAGCACGGCCGCCACCTTGATCTGGTCGATGGTCTGGAACTGCTCGCCGTTCCACACCTCGGCGCCGTCGGCATCGAGCCGGATGACGCAGTTCATCGGCTCCATCGCGGCATGCGCCAGATAGGGGAAGTCGTAGCTCGCCTCGATGACGCGGGCGGCACCGGCAAAGGCGGCATCGGCATTGCCTTCCTGACGCGCCACCTTGCCCGGCGTCCTGGCCAGCGCCTTGTAGCGGGCGAGGATTTCGTCGCTCCCCAGCTTGAAGGCGGCGCTGTCGTCCCAGACCACGCTCAACGCGTCGCGCCCCTTCTTGGCGCTCCAGGTATCGCGGGCCAGCACGGCCACGCCCTGCGGAATCTGCACCACGTCGACCACGCCCTTGACCTTGCGCGCCCGGCTCGCGTCGAAGGATCTGACCTGACCGCCGAAACGCGGCGGATGGGCAACCACGGCAACCAGCATGCCCGGCAGATGGACGTCCTGCGTGAATTGCGCGCTGCCGTCGGTCTTCGCCGCGCTGTCCTTGCGGTTGGCACGTTTGCCGACCAGTTTGAAGTCCTTCGGGTCTTTCAATCGCGGTTCGGCCGGCACCGTCTCGTTGGCGGCATCGGCGGCCAGTTCGCCGAAGGTGGCGCGACGGCCGCTGCCCGCGTGGCTGACCACGCCGCCGGCCACCGCGATCTCGCCGGCCGGCACCTGCCAGCGGCGGGCGGCGGCGGCAACCAGCATGGCGCGACCGGCGGCGCCGGCCTTGCGCAATTGTTCCCAGGAATTGGCCATCGCCGTACTGCCGCCGGTGCCCTGCGTCGGGCCCCAGAACAGGTTGTTGTAGCGCTTGGCGTCGGCCGGCGCGCCCTCGACGCGGACCTGCGCCCAGTCGGCGTCCAGTTCCTCGGCGAGGATGGTGGCCAGGCCGGTATACGTGCCCTGCCCCATCTCCAGATGCTTGGAAAACACCGTGACGCTGTTGTCGGCGCCAATGCGCAGGAAAGCGTTGGGCTCGAAGGTGACTGCGGCGGCCAGGCCTGCGCCGGCCTTGCCCGGCCCGGCGGCAGGCAGCTTGCCGGCGGCCAGCGCGGCGCCGGCCGGCAGCATGAAGCCCAGGGTCAACGCCGTTCCACCCTGCAAAAAGCGGCGGCGGCTGACGTTCTCGAGGCGGATTTCGGCAACGCCTTCGACGGCGGACGGATTCAGTTTGGCGTTCATCGGGGACTCCTCAGGCCAGCATCTGCGCGGCTTCGTGGATGGCGGCGCGGATGCGCACGTAGGTGGCGCAGCGGCACAGGTTACCGGACATCGCGGTATCGATGTCGGCATCGCTCGGCGTTTTGTTGTCGCGCAACAGCGCAATGGCGCTCATCATCTGGCCGGACTGGCAGTAACCGCACTGGACGACGTCGAGCTTGCGCCAGGCATCCTGCACGGCCTTGCCGACCTTTTCGGCGTCGGCGGCTTCGATGGTGGTGACCTTCTGGCCGACCGCCGCCGACACCGGCAGCGAACAGGAGCGTACCGGCTGGCCGTCGAGATGCACGGTACAGGCGCCGCACAGCGCCTGGCCACAGCCGAACTTGGTGCCGGTCAGTTGCAGGGTGTCGCGCAAGACCCAGAGCAGGGGCGTGTCGGGATCGACATCGACCTTGACCTGCTTGCCGTTTACGTTGAGTTTGATCATCTGCTGCTTCCTCGCTGAAAAGGGGCGGCAAACGCTGCCGCCGCCCGAGTGGCCTGTCTTTTACGCTGCCCAGTGTCGGCGAACGCGGTGCCGGTCCGATAACCCAAAAGTTCTAACTTATTGCCTGATCGTCCAAATCTGCGCGAACCCCGCTCGCCGGCCGCGGTCGAAAACGCTACCCTGCCGGACCACGACGATTTTCCCGAACCCTGCGCCATGGACGCCTCCGCTCAGACCTTGCCCCGCGCCGAAAATTCCGCCGACGCCACCTTCGCCGCCCAGCGCAGCGAAATGGCCCGGCTGATCGACCGCCATTGCCCGGCGCTCGGCCGGCGCGAAACGCCGCTGCCCGGCCTGGTCCTGTTCCGCGGTTGCGTTGCCGACAAACCGAGCTGCACCGTGGTCACCTCGGCCTTCGCGATGATCGCCCAGGGTGCCAAGCGCATCCTGGTCGGCAACGAAACCTACGAGTACGACGCCGAGCACTACATGCTGGCCACCGTCGACCTGCCGATCTCGTCGAGCGTGATCACTGCCAGCCAGAAGGAACCCTACCTCGGCGTGGCGGTCGAGCTGGACCCGCTGAAGATCGCCGAGCTGGCCGCCGGGCTGCGCAGAAATCCGCCTTCCGGCGCGGTCGACCGCAGCTTCGGCATCGGCCGCGTCGATGTGGATCTCCAGAACACCGTGCTACGGCTGTTGCGGCTGCTCGACACGCCGGACGATTTCCCGGTACTCGGGCCGATCATCGAGCGCGAACTGCTCTACCGCCTGCTGACCGGCGAGCTCGGCTCGCGGCTGCAGCAGGCGACCACCACCGGCAGCCACAGCCAGCAGATCGTGCGCGTCATCCAGTGGATGCGCAGCCATCTCGAACAGCCGGCCAGCATCGACGACCTGGCCGAACTGGCCAACATGAGCCGCTCGTCGCTGCACCACCATTTCAAGGCGCTGACGTCGATGACGCCGGTGCAGTACCAGAAGCAGTTGCGCCTGCACGAAGCCCGCCGGCTGATGCTGACCTGCCGGCACGACGCGGCCAGCGCCGCGCATCGCGTCGGCTACGAAAGCCCTTCGCAGTTCAGCCGCGAATACCGGCGGCTGTTCGGCGCCCCGCCGGCCAGCGATGTCGCCGGCCTGATCGCCGCCTCGGGCGGCGTGTACAACGCCAATGCCGAAGCCCGCTGAGGGCGGGCTCGCTCAGCGCGCGGCCAGTTCCTCGACCAGGAAATCGATGAACACGCGCACCCGGGCCGGCAGGTGCTGGCGCCCCGGGTAGTAGGCGTAAAGATCGGCGGCCGGCAGCGCGTAATCCGGCAGGATGCGGCGCAGGTGGCCGCTGTCCAGATAGCGGGCAACATCCCATTCCGAGCGGATGACGATGCCCTGCCCGTCGAGCGCCCAGCCCTGGACGATGTCGCCGTCGTTGCTCGACAGCACGCCGTGCACCTTGACGATCTCGCTGCGGCCGTCGGCAATGAAGCGCCAGACGCCCCAGGCATCCTCGTTCTGGCGATGGACGATGCAGCGGTGGCCGGCCAGGTCGGCCACCGTCTTCGGCGTGCCGTGCTTTTCCAGGTAGGCCGGCGAAGCGCAGATGAAGCGCCGGTTGGACATGATGCGCCGGGCGTTGATGCGCGTGTCGGGCAACTCGCCGAAGCGCACGGCGAGATCGAAGCCACTGTCGATCAGGTCGAGCGGCCGGTCGCTGACTTCCAGCTGCACCTCGAGTTCGGGATGGCGGGCGGCGAAGACCGAGAGCAGCGGCGCGATCACCGTGCGGCCGAAGCCGAGCGGCGCATTGACGCGCAACTGGCCGCGCGGCGCCTGGCGGTTGCCGCTGACCAGTTCGTCCATCTCGCGCAGTTCGGCAAGCAGCCGGGCGGCGTGTTCGAGATAGGTCTCGCCCTCCGGGGTCAGGCTGATCTTGCGCGTGCTGCGGTTGAGCAGGCGCACGCCGAGCCGTTTTTCCATCGCCGCCAGGCGCATGGTCGCCGCCGGCGGCGTGATGTCCAGCGCCCGCGCCGCCGCCGACAGGCTGCCGAGACGGACGAGCAGGACGAAGAATTCCAGTTCGGCAAAGGTCGAAGTTTTCAATTTATTTGAATAATGAAGTCAATTTTTGCTGAAACACGCGGTTCAAATTTAACCATATTCTGGCGGCGTTCCGGCAGAAAGCCCTGCCGACCCACCAGGAGACCCAGATGAAAATCGTCGAAATCCGCGAAAAGACCGTTCCGATCAGCTCGCCCATCCGCAACGCCTACATCGATTTCAGCAAGATGACGCTGAGCGTCGTCGCCGTCATCACCGACGTCGTGCGCAACGGCAAGCCGGTGATCGGCTACGGTTTCAACTCGAACGGCCGCTATGGCCAGGGCACGCTGATGCGCGAACGCTTCATTCCGCGCATCATGGCCGCCGACCCGGACAGCCTGCTCGACGCCAGCGGCAACAACCTCGATCCGCACAAGATCTGGAACTGCATGTTCACCAACGAAAAACCGGGCGGCCACGGCGAACGTTCGGTGGCCATCGGCACCATCGACATGGCGATCTGGGATGCGGTCGCCAAGATCGAGGACAAGCCGCTGTACCAGCTGCTCGCCGACCGCTACGGCAACGGCCGGGCCGACACGAAGATCTTCGTTTATGCCGCCGGCGGTTACTACTACCCGGGCCAGGACCACGGCAAGCTCAAGGACGAGATGAAAAGCTACATCGACCGCGGCTACACCGTGGTCAAGAAGAAGATCGGCGGCGCCTCGCTCGACGAGGACCTGCGCCGCATCGATTCCATCCTCAGCGTGCTGCAGGACGGCCAGAAGCTGGCGGTGGACGCCAACGGCCGCTTCGATCTCGATACCGCCATCCAGTACGCCAAGGCCTTATCCCAGTACGACCTGTTCTGGTACGAAGAACCGGGCGACCCGCTCGACTACGAACTGCAGGCGACGCTGCGCAACTACTACGACAAGCCGATGGCCACCGGCGAAGACCTGTTCTCGATGCAGGACGCGCGCAACCTGATCCGCCACGGCGGCATGCGCCCGGACCGCGACTGGCTGCAGTTCGACTGTGCGCTCAGCTACGGCCTGGTCGAATACCTGCGCACGCTGGACATGCTCAAGCAGCACGGCTGGTCGGCCAAGCGCTGCATCCCGCACGGCGGTCACCAGATGTCGCTGAACATCGCCGCCGGCCTCGGCCTGGGCGGCAACGAGTCCTACCCGGACCTGTTCCAGCCCTATGGCGGCTTCCCGGACGGCGTCAAGGTCGTCGACGGCTACGTCGACCTGCCGGCGCTGCCGGGCATCGGCTTCGAAGGCAAGGCCGACCTGATCGCCGAAATGCGCAAGATCGCCGGGTAAACCCGTCGGCAACGCAAAAAAAAGGCCGGGGGTTTGTCGCCCCCGGCCGTTTTTTTCAACCTCGCGCCGCTTCACTTGCCCTGGTCGGGCACGAACTTGAGGACATTGCCGTTGATGCAGTAGCGCTTGCCGCTCGGCGGCGGGCCGTCGTCGAAGACGTGGCCGAGATGGATGCCGGAACTGGCGCTGCGCACCTCGACCCGGCGCATGCCGTGGCTGACATCTTCGTGCAGCGTGATCGAACCGGGCAGCGGGTTGAAGAAGCTGGGCCAGCCGGTGCCGCTGTCGAACTTGGTGTCGGAGCGGAACAAGGCGGCGCCGGTGATCGGGTCGACGAAGGTGCCGGGACGTTTTTCGTCGAGGTGCGAGCCGGTGCCGGGACGTTCGGTGCCCTGCTCGAAGGCGATCTTCTGCTGCGCCGGCGTCAGCAGGTGGAAACCCAGCCATTTCCAGAAACGCGCCTGGTCGCCGTTGTAGCCGGTGTAGCGCGAGACTTCCTTGCCTTTCTCGAAGAGGACGATGGTCGGCGTCGCGAACAGCGGCTTCTCCAGCGTCCAGCCGGTCGGCGCTTCGGGCGCCAGCGTACGCACGACCGGCACCGGCGACTTCCAGCGATCGAGCACCTCGGCCTTGAACTGGCGGCAATAGGCGCAATCCTCGGCTTCGAAGACGACCAGCTGGCGCTGCTGGTTGAGCCGGGCGCCGTCGAGCGGGCGAACCCTGGCCGGCGCCTTGGCCATCGGTGTCGCGTCGCTGCCCGGATATTTGACGCCGGTGCCGCCGAGGCCGCAGTAGCCGTCGGGATTCTTCACCAGGTAATCCTGGTGATAGTCCTCGGCGCGGAAATAGGCTTTCAGCGGCGCAATCTCGGTGGTGATGCGGCCGCGGCCGGCGGCGCTCAAGGCCTTCTGGTAGGCATCGCGAGTCTTCAGCGCGACCGCCTGCTGCGCCTCGCCGGCGGTGTAGATGGCGCTGCGGTAGTTGCTGCCGACGTCGTTGCCCTGGCGGTCGCCCTGGGTCGGATCGTGGTTTTCCCAGAACTGGATCAGCACCTTTTCCAGCGTCGTCTTTGCCGGATCGAAGGTCACCTTGACCACTTCGGCGTGATTGCGCCTGTTGCTCTGTCCGGCGCGGATCGCCTTCTCCTGCGCGAGGATGGCGTTGTAGCTGCCCTGAATCTCGCCATTGGCGTAGCCGCTTTCGACGTCGAGCACGCCGGGCACCGCCGCCATGCGTTTCTCGGCGCCCCAGAAACAGCCCATGCCGAGCACGATGCTTTCGCTGCCACTGCGGGCGGCCGGCGGCTTGTCGGCCGCGCCGGCAGCGACGGCGGATACGGTGAGGATGGCGCAGACAGCGCTGCGCAGGATGTGACGCAGTTTCATGAATCGGTTCTCCGGGCTTGGCGCCGACGAGGATAAGGGATGCACCGGTCGGCTGCGGGTAGACCGCGCAGCATCGGCCGGGTTTCCATTGGTCGGCGAGCAGAGGGATTTCTTACACTTTTTCGGTAAAACCTGCGGTCGACCGCAAGAATCCGCGATTTTCGCTGCGAAATATCGACGTCGCTGGCCACCAAGCGCATCCTGCCGGAGGATGCGACATCGTCGTCTTGATCTGAAGCTCAGTGGCAGCACTCGGCCAGAAGCGGTAATTGGTCTAATTGTCCGAAAGCCGTCATTCGTAGCACAAAGCGATAATAATCATTTTGTAGCAGGAGAAGGTATGAGCGGAACTGCTGGCACTGCGGATCAGTCTAGGCGAGAGCTTCGGGCATTTGTGGCGAACTGCCTGATGGGTGGGGATGAAATTACGCGAAACGGCAACTACGGGATTTGTGATCGGGTCGTATTCAACTGTGGAGGTCGAAGCTTTCTGTTTCGCCAAAAACCGGAGATCGTTAACAATCAGCTATCGAAGTTCAAAGACCGCTTTGCGGAAACGACGGAGGTTGTCGTTGCAGACGTAACAGTAGACGATCTGCAAGATGTTTTGGCCGTGATTGACCGTATTTGTTGGCTTCTGTCTTTTGTCGGTACATGCCGAGTCATGCGTTTCGGATATGAATACCCCAACGGCTCCGGGTTGGTCAGCCAGCAATCTGTTTCTGGCATCGGGAGGCTTTCCAGGCCTGTGCTTGATATTCGCTATGGCAAATGCGTTAAGTCACTGGTTGAGCAAACCTATGACAAATACACCCAGCTTGAACAAGTGCGTAAACTTCCGGTTGTGATTGACTACCTTGCACAAGCAGAGGCGCCATCACAAGTGAGAGAAGTCAAGGCTGTATTGGCGTTTGTCGCGCTGGAGTGCCTGAAACATACATTTGCAGTTGAAAAAGGCATCCGGTACGAAAATGGCGCTTTCCGTAAGCCGGCAAGGGGGCCGAGTAAAAAGAACAAAATAAGTGACAAGTACACATTCAAGGAGCTGGTTGGGTTGATGCTAGGTAGCGTCAATATGAGTCACAACCTTGATGCTTCGTACCTGCTGAGGAACGAACTAATTCACTCTGGTTTTTCCAGCGAGTCTTTCAACCGCCAGCGTGAACTGTATGAAGACGTCTTCGACCTTATTCGTGAATACATGCTGAGATTACTCGGCTACCGAGGACGCTTTGCGCTGTATTCAAACCCGGCGGACGATACAGCGGAGATTAAATAGTGGTATTTCTGGGATTCCGAAGTCCCATCAATTTGTGCTTCACACCATCTTGAACGACCGCTTTCCAAAGTCGTGACCGTCACCTTTGGGTCGGCTGCTGTCATTCGACTTCAACTAGTCAAGCTGACGACTTCGTATGCTCAGATCGCATGCGATTCAGCGGTTAACACAGCGCGACGCGTACCCGCGGATAAGTGGTGGATTCGCGCATCGCGTAGCCGAGCGTCCGGCAGATGTGGCGGGCGGCGGGGTGGCCGGCGGCAAGATGTATCTCGCGCAGGCCCTGCCGCTGCGCCTCGGCCAGCGCGGCCCGGAACAGTTGCCGCGCCCGCCCCTGGCAGCGGCAACCGGCGCTGACGCTGGCACCCAGTTCGGCGAAGTCGTCGAAGCGTGCCAGGTGAATGAAGCCGGACAGTTCGCCGTCGGCTTCGACGCTGCCGAAACAGAGGTCCTGCGCGAAGTCGATGCAATCGACGTAGGCGGCAATCGCGGCATCGGCGAGCGGCGTTGCGAAACGGCCGAAGCGATCGTCGCCGTCGAGCGCCAGCAGGTGACGCAGCACCTTGCGGCGCTGCCGGCCGTCGAGGCGCAGCGGCTGTTGCCAGGTGCGCTCGATCAATCCCATGCCAGCGCCCCGCCGGTCTGGTACTCGGTGACGCGGGTTTCGAAGAAGTTCTTCTCCTTGCGCAGATTGGCCTGCTCGTCCAGCCAGGGCAGCACGTTCTCGGCGCCGGGGAACGGCTCCCCGACGCCGACCTGACGGGCCCGCCGGTTGGCGATGAAGCGGAACTGCTGCACGTGCAGCTCGGCGTTGTAGCCGAGGATGGGGTCGCGCAGGATGTAGCCGGCGTAGGCGGTTTCCGCCGCCTCGGCCTCGGCCCACAGTTCGCGTAGCGCCTGCGGATCGAGCGTCAGGTTTTCTTCTTTGAGCAGTTCGCGCACGACGCGGATGCCGAAGGCGCAGTGCAGCACCTCGTCGCGCATGATGTATTGCAGTTGCTCGGCGGCGCCTTTCATCAGGCCGCGCCGTTGCAGCGCGAAGATGGGCGTGAAGCCGTTGTAGAACCAGCAGCCTTCGAAGATCACCGCGAAGAAGAAGTAGGACAGCGCGAATTCGTGCAGGTTGGCGCGGTCGGTGAGGTCGAAGTCGGAACGCAGCACCTTTTCCAGCCGGCGGTTGGCGAGCGCGATCTTGCCGTGGATCTGCGGCACGACGCGGTAGCGGTTGTAGATTTCCTGCTGGTCGAGGCCGATGCTTTCGATGCAGTGCTGATAGGTCCAGGTGTGCAGCGCTTCTTCATAGACCTGGCGGGCCTGGTAGATCTGCAGTTCGGGCGCGCTCATCTTCTCCATCACGGCCAGGCCGATGTTGCGCATGGCCAGGATGTCGGAGGTGGTCAGGTAGGCGAGCACGTTCTCGAAAACGTGGCGCTCGGCCGGGCTGAGCTTGTGGTGGTAGTCGTGCACGTCCTGCGCCATGCTGATTTCGAGCGGCGTCCAGTGGTTGCGGTTGGCCTTGAGGAAGAACTCCCAGGCCCAGGGGTACTTGAACGGCGCCAGCTGGTTGATGTCGGCCTTGCCATTGACGATGCGCTTGTCGGCGGCGTTGACCGGCGCCAGCGAAGGCGTTGCCGGCATGTTGCGGTCGACCGCGGTTTTTGCCGGATTTCCGGCGTCGACCGCAGGCATGGCCGGCCGGGCGGCGCTTGCCGGCGTATCCCAGTCGTCGAAGTGGTGTGCGCTGTTCATCGTGGGGCCTTTCGGGTTCGGGAGAAGAATTCGGAAGCGGGACGACGGCCGGCCGCCGAGCGCCGGCGCCAGACGAGAAAACCGCTGATGCAGCCGAGCACCGCGGCCAGTCCGCCGAGTGCGACCGCGATGCGGCCGGGCAGGCCGAAGGCGCTGCCGGTATGCAGCGGCGTCTGCCAGTCGAGATAGGTGTCGCCGGCGGCGGCGCGGGCCGCGTCGTAGACCTTCAGCGGCCGGCCGTCGCGGCTGTCGACCCAGACCGTGCTGCGCGCCGTCGATGGCCGGCGGACTTCGCCGGGCAGCCGGATCGACACCGCGTAGGCATCGCCCGGCCGGCGCGGCAGGCCGATCCGGCGCAGTTCGCCGTCGGCAAAGACATTGCGGGCGACGCGCAGGGCCGCATCAGCGTCGATCTGCGCCGGCCCGTCGGCGAGCGGCATTTTTGGCGCGACATTGCCGTCGACCGCAAGAACCGTCCCGACCAGTTGCCTGACCTCGCCCGGCCAGGCCATGTAGATGCCGCTCAGCGTCACGGCGGCGATCACCGGCGCGCTGTAGAAACCGGCGACGCGGTGCAGGTCGAAATTGCGCCGGGCCGGGCCGAGGTCGCGGCGAACGGTCAGCCCCAGGCGCAGCTTGCCGCGGCCGGGCCACCACAGGAACAGGCCGAGCGGCAGGCTGAGCAGCCAGACGATGGCGACGATGCCGAAGCAGCGGCGGCCGGCATCGCCGAGCAGCAGCTTGCCGTGCACTTCGCTGATCAGGTTCATCAGGCCGGGACGGTCGGCGCTCAGCCGGGTCCGTTCGCGCTGGCCGAGAACGCGGGCGGTGTAGGGATCGACCAGCACCTGACGCCAGAAGAAGCCGTCGGTGCGCGTCGGATCGGGGTGGCGGAAGAGCACGCCGGTGGCGCCGTCGACGTGGCGCCCGGGGATCAGCGACACCGGCTGCCAGGCTTCGGGCTCGTCGGCCTGGCTGGCAACCGCCGCCGCCAGTTGTTCGGCGTAAGGCCGGGAACGGCCGTCGGCCGGCACCGCGACGCGCAGCAGGCCGGTATTGAGCCAGCGGTCGATCTCGTGCGAGAACACCAGCAGGCTGCCGGTCGACGCCGAAATCAGCACGAAAACCAGCAGCAGCAAACCGCTGTAGCGATGGACCAGGGCCAGCGAGCGACGCAGCGTCAAGGCTGCACCTCGCGGAAGCGCCGGGCGCGGTCCCAATCGACGAAGAAGATGCCGCCGGCCGGCGCGCTGAAGCTGAACAGCCGTTGGCCATTGACCGACACGGCGCTGACGCCGGCCGAGAAATCGAGTTCCGGTTCCTTGCCGCCGCGATTGACGGCGATCAGCGGCAGGCCGGTTTCCCGGCTGCGCTGCTCCCAGACGTCGCCCGGCCCCATGCCCTCGACCGGCGGCCAGTTGGCCGGCGACAGCAGGATCTGCGCACCGCGCCCGGCGAGCTGGGCGGCAGTGTCGGGCCGCCAGGCGTCGGCGCAGATCAGCGTGCCGACCTGGATGCCGTCGACGGTGAATGGCTTGCCGTCGCCGCCGGCCACCGACCACGCCTCGGCGCGGCCGACCGGGCGCTGCTTGCGGTAGCTGCCGAGGATGTTGCCGGCGCGGTCGATGGCGGCGACGCTGTTGTGCAGCGTGCCGCTGCCCTTCTCGCGCTCGGCGAAGCCGACGAAGAGCGCGATGCCGTTGTCGCGGGCGATCGCCGCCAGCGTGTGTATCCAGGCATCGGGGAAAGGTGCGATCCAGCCGGTGCCGATGCGCTTCACGAAGTTGTAGCCGGTTTCGGCCAGCTCCGGCGTCACCACCCAGTCGGCACCCTGCCGTGCCGCGGCACGGATGCCGGCCTCGATGCGGGCGCGATTGCCGGCGATGTCGCCGGGCACCGGGTCGAGATGGAGCAAGGCGATGCGCAGGTCGCCAGCCGCCTTGGCCGGGCCGCCGGCGGCATCGGGAAAACGTTTGGCACCGGGCAGGAAATAGCCGTTCTGCTTGCCCAGCGCCTCGATCACCGCGGCATGGGTGGCCTTGCCGATCAGCTCGCCGATGCGGCTGTGGCCGCCGGTGTAGGTGGCGCGCGGCGCCGCCGTGCCGGAAACGACGATGATGCTGTCGGTGCCGGTGCCGGTCGCCTGCACGCCCGGCGTGTAGGTGCTGGCCACCTTGAGATCCTCGAGCGCCGCCGTCTTGCCTTCGGTGACGGTGATCAGCGCCCGCGCCAGCGCCGCGTCGCTGAGTGCGATGTTGGTCAGCACCAGGATGTTGATCGTGCCAGCCGGCTTGTCGTCTTCATCGAGTCCTTCGATATGGCTGCCGCTGTCGACGCCGGTGCGGATCGCGTTGCTGCGGGCGCCGGCGGTGGCCAGCACGGTCACCGTCAGCGGCCCGTGGCTGCGCGTGACGACGGCCAGGTTGTCCATGTCGGCGGCGGTCGCCATCTGCGCCACCGCCGCGCGGGCGAGGCCCAGGCGGTCGGCCAGCGCATCGCGCACGCCCTCGCTGTAGGCCTTGCCGGCGGCGCCGAGCTTGCCCCAGAGCAGCGGATGCGCCGCGTGGTTGAGCGCGGCGCGGGCATCGACCAGGCCGTCGCTGGTCGACAGCGCGCGGCGTGCGGTCGGGAAGCGAACCAGCAGCGTTTTCTCCCAGAAGCCGTCGCGTTCGCCGTAAACCAGTTCGGCGCTGGCCGCCAGCGACTCGGGCAGGAGCGGCGCCGGCGGCGCGGCGGCCGAGGCCGACGCGGCGAGCAGCAGCCCGGCCAGGCCGGACAGGAAGTGGCGCCGGGCAAGCGCGGCGAATCGGGCGAACGGGGTCATGCTTTTCTCCGGAAACGGGCCCGCGACAACACGCCGAGGGCGACCAGCAGCAAAAACCCGAACAATGCCGCGTAACGGGCGCTTTGTGGCAACGGCGATGGACGATTGTCCTGTTCCTTGACCTCGAAACCTTCGACGACGTCGCTGTTCGCGCTCGACGGCGTGGCCTCGGCAGCCGCCGCCGCTTGCCGTGCGGCAGCCTGCGCCGGGCCGGGCTGGGCCGCCTGCGCCGCCCGGGCAGTTTGCGCCGGGCGCGCCGCGGCCGGCGACAGCGCCGACTGGCGGCCCATGTCCGGCGCCGACATCGCCAGCGCCTCGGCCATCGCCTGGCGGTCCTGCGCCTGCGCCAGTTCGCTGACCTCGCGGCTGCTGCACGACGCGGCGTTGCAGGCGACGCCGGCTTCGGCGATCACTTGGCGATTGACCTTCTCGAGCTCGGCCTTGACCTTGGGATCGGCCTGCCAGTAGCCCTTGTTGATCGCCACCAGCATCTTGTCGACGATGGCCTGGTAGGCCAGCAGGTTCTTCGCCTGGCGGAATTTCTCCTTGACGCCGATCCGGTTGCGGTCGACCACGTAGGTTTCGTACATTTCCTGCCACTTGGCCCCGTCGACCGCCTCCGGCACGGTGACCTGCCAGCCCCACAGGTGCTCGGTGACCTTCATCACGAAGCGGGCGCCGGCGTAGCCTTCGTCGAGCATCGCCCTGACCCATTGCGGATTGGTGTAGCGGGTGCGCATTTCGCGGCCCATGAACTGGTCGAGCGTCTCGTGCTTGCCGCCCCTGGCGTCGGCGAGATTGAGAATGTAGGTTTCCGGCGTCTTGCCGTTGACCTGGCGGATGGCCATCGCCGTCGCCCCCAGGTACTGGAAGACGTCGTCGTTGTCGAGCGTGCCGAAGACGTTGCTCGAACGCGAGTGGATCGCCGCCTTGGCATCCTTCAGCGCCATCTTGAACAGGTCGACGGCAAGCGCCGCGCCGCCCGGCCGGTCGCCCCAGTAGCCCTGGCCGAACAAGTGGCCGACGCGGTTGAAATAGACGTCGGCGATCTGGCTTTCCTTGTCCCAGGTATTGCTCGCCTGGACCACGTTGTCCACGCCGGTGCCGTAGGCGCCGGACGGTTCGGTGAAGATGCGCACCGCCGCCAGGCGCTCGGCCTCGGCCGCCGGGATGCCGCGCGCTTCGAGCGCCTGGCGGGTCCGGCGGACGTTGGCGCGGATCGGGTTGTCGGCTTCGTCGAGGTCCTTGACTGCGCTGACCGCCTGGTCGAGCAGCAGCATCAGCGTCGGCAGCGCATCGCGGTAGAGCCCGGAGGGCACGATGGTGACGTCCACGCGCGGCCGTCCGAGCTCGCCGCGCGGAACGACCTGCAGCCCGTCGACCCGGCCGCGCTCGTCCCAGGTCGGCCGGACGCCGATCAGCGCCAGGATTTCCGCCTCGGTGACGCCCTCGTGGCGCATCGCCTCGGTGCTCCACAGGTTGAACACGACGCGGTCGGGAAACTGGCCGTGACGCTGCCGGTAGTCGGCGATGAACTTGTCGGCCAGCGCCCTGCCCTGCTCCCAGGTGCCGGGCGTCGGCAGGCGCGACGGATCGAAGCCGTAGAGGTTGCGGCCGCTCGGCAACGCGGCCGGGTTGCGCAACGGATCGTTGCCCGGCCCGGCGGCGACGTGGCGGCCGGCCAGACCGGCGACCAGCGCGTCGAGCTCGGCGCGGCCGCTGGCTTCGAGCAGGGCGTCCAGTTCGCCGACGCGGCGGGCGCGTTCAGCCGGCGACAGCTTGCCGTCGAGCGCGGCGATCGCCTCGGCGGTGGAGCGGCGCAGCTTTTCCGGCGGCGCCACGCCAAAGGTATGCAGCCCGTAGGGCGTCTGCGTCTCGCCGATTTCCTTCAGGTAATGCTCGATCAACTCGACATCCTCGCCATCGACCAGTGCGCTCTTGCCGATATCCTTGAGCACGCCGAGCTTGCCGGCCTGCGCGTTGATTTCGGCGAGGCGGGCGGCGGCGGCCGATTCGCTCTTCTGGGCGGCGACCAGGTAGTCGTCGATCAGCCCCTTGAGCATCACCAGTTCGCTGTTCAGCGTCGCCTTGTCGAACGGCGGCGTCAGGTGCGAGATGATCGTCGCCATGCCGCGCCGCTTGGCCTGCAGGGCCTCGCCGATGTCGTCGACGATGTAGGGATAGAGTTGCGGCACGTCGCCGACCATCGCTTCGCCGGGATCGGCGGCGGTGAAGCCGACTTCCTTGCCGGACAGCCATTCGTGCGTCGCATGCGTGCCGACGTGCACCATCGCCTGCGCCTGGAAGCCCTTCTGCAGCCACAGATAGAAGGCCAGGTACTGATGGTGCGGCGGCAGCGCCACGTCGTGGTACATCTTCTTCGGGTCGCCTTCCCAGCCGCGCGACGGCTGCGGCGCGAAAACCAGGTTGCCGAAACGCTGCGCCGGGAAGACGAAGTGCGGCTTGCCCCTGGCATCTTTCCACAGCATCACCGTCGACTGCTCCGGCTCGCCCCAGGCCTTGACCATCGCCTCACGCAATGCCTTCGGCTGCTGGTCGAACCACTTGCGGTAGTCGGCCACCGGCAGCAGCATCGCGCCGCCGCCGCGCACCAGTTTCTCGAGCGCACCGGGCGCCCAGTTGCCGATGTTGGTGCCGTGCTCGCGCAGGCGGTCGAACAGCGCTTCCTCGCTCGCCGGCCGGCCCTGCGTCGCGTAGCCCTCGCCTTCCAGGCGGCCGAGGATCTGCCACAGCGAACGCGGCAGCACGTTGAGGTAGGCGGCGCCGATGTTCTCCTTGCCCGGCGGATAGTTGTAGTAGATCACCGCGACGCGCTTGTTGCGGTTCAGTTCGTAGCGCAGCGACACCCACTTCCTGATGCGGTCGGCCAGGCGCTCGATACGTTCGGGAATCGGCGCCTCGTTGACGTATTCGAGTCCGGTCGCCGGGTCGCGCAGGCGCTCCTTGCTGGCGACCACGGTCGGTGCGATGGCGCCGGCGAACTCGGCGCCGGAAATCTGCCAGGCGCGCTCCATCAGCGTCAGCCCGAGCGGCGACGCCTCCCATTCGGCGCGCGACTGGCTGTACAGCGAGATCGCGTTGATCGCCGGCACGTCGAGCTTCTGCATCACCGGAATGGTCTTCTCCGGGACATTGCCCATCTTCAGCGCCAGGCCGACGACGGCAACGACGCGCGACTTGCCGCCGGCGTCGATCAGGTATTTCTCGACGGCCAGTTCGGACGGATAGCCGAAGGCCGGCAGCACGTTGAAACCGCGCGCCTCGAGCGCCTCGACCAGCGCCAGCAGCAGCGGCGAGCGGCCGGACTGGGCGGTCACCCGGTTGAACAGCAGGCCGACCCACAACCGCCCTTCGCGGTCGGGACGGCCCTGCAGATAGTCGCTGCGGAACGTGTCGAAATCCTCGAAGGTCCGGCCGTTACGTGGATTCCACAAGGCCGTCTGGGGATAGGCGCGAGCCGGCGCGGCGCTGACGCGCAAGCCGAAATCGCGGGCCAGCACGCGCCGCACCATCGCCGCATAGTTGTCGACGCCGCCGGCCTGTGCGTACTCGCGCAGCATCTCGTCGCGCGTCAGGCCGGCCTGCTTCTCGCCCTCCTCGAACGGTGCGCCGACCGCATAGGCCCTGGCGCCGCGCGCGTGCAGCCGGGCCACCGCCGGCGTGATCCCGTTGGCCAGTTCGCGGCCCATGTTGTAAATCAGGCCGAGATCGGCGGCACCCAGCGCCGCCAGATCCTCGGCCGACGGCCGCGACGACGAGGCGATGCGGAAACTCACGTCCTTCAGCGCCGGATCGCGGCGCAACTGCTGCACCGCGTTGACCGCCGTCAGCGTCGCCGGGTCGCCGGGGAAAAGCACCACCGACAAGGGCCTGGCCTGGACCGATGTCACGGTCGACCACAGGAAAAACAGAAAAACCGCTCGCAGCCAGACCATGAAGTTACTCCGCCGGCACATAGACCACCTTGCCGTCCGGCAGCTTGTAAGCCGTGCCCAGCCGCTCGCCCTTGCCCGACAGCTTCTGGTCGGTCACTTTCGAGGCTTTGATCTCCTTGCCCTTCTTGGTGATGATCTCCATCTCGCCGTTGGCGTTCTTCTTGACCATCGTCACCTCGGAGCTCGGGTCGAGCAGGTCCATCATGTTGTAGGCCATGAACAGCGCGATCATCATCGAGACGATGAAGACGATGCTCGCGTCGAACAGGTTGGCAACGCCGGCGATCGGGTCTTCGAGCGCCTCGCCGTCGAGGGCGAAGCGCCTACGCCGCTGCAGCAATCGCATCGTCGGCCTCCGCCTGCAGGTGATGGTCAACGGCGCCGTGGCCGACGCCGGCGATCGCCAGTTCGGCGGCATGCGCCATCTCGCGCACGTCCTCGCGCGCCCAGCGCTCGCGCGACAGCGCGATCAGGTAGGCGAGCACGCCGGCACCGAGGCCGGCGACCGTCGCCGTAAACGCGGTGACCATGCTGCCGGCCATCTTCGGGATGTTGCCCTCGGCCAGCGCAGCCAGCGAGATGCCCATCGGGATCAGCGTGCCCATCAGGCCGAGCGCCGGACCGACCTTGATCACGAAACGGATGCGATCGAGCCGGTGCGACAGCGCCAGTTCATGCGCCTGCAACAGGCGCTCGACCTCGATCGGCAAGGTTCCGGCGGCCGGCCGGATCCGCGCCAGCGCGGCGAAGAACGCCGCCCGCTCGGGGAAACGGCCGCGCCAGCGCTGCCAGGCATCGAACAGCGTGATCCCGAGCTGCACCGGCGTGTAGGCGACAAGCAAGGCGCAGCCGCCGATCACCGGCAGGTAGAGCGCGGTGGAAACCTCGTAGAGCAGGTGCTCGATCAGTTGAATCAGTTCCATGGCGCTTCTCCGTCAGAAATCGTAGCGATAGGCCAGTCGACCGTTACGGCCCGGTAGCGGGTAACCCGCCTTTTCCCAATAGAACCGGTCGAACAGGTTCTCGACCTGCAGCGACACCGACTGATGGCGGTCGATGCGGTAGCGCACGGCCAGGTCGGCGACGGTGAACGGTTCGTAGGTCACGATGTTGGCGCTGTTGCCGTTCCAGTCGTTGTCGTTCATCCGGCCGACATAGCGGGCGCCGAGACGACCGCTCCAGGCGCCGTGCTGGACATCGGCCGCGACCCGCCAGACGTTGCGGGCAACGTTGCGGATGTTCGACGTGACGCCGGCGATGTCCTCGACACGCTTGAAGTAATGCGTGCCGGACACCGACAGGGTCAGGAATTCCGCCGCCTGCCAGCGGCCGTCCCACTCCAGGCCTTCCATGCGCGCGCTGTCGGCGTTGGTATAGGAGAAGTAGCGGTTGTCGACATCCTCGCCGACCTGCACGCGGGTGATCTTGTCCTTGACCCGCGTCCGGAACACGGTCAGGTCGGCGAACAGCTTGCCGGCCGACCATTCCAGGCCGAGGTCCCAGGTCATGCTGGATTCCGGCCGCAGGCCCGGGTTGCCCGACAGCACGTCGTCCTTGCCGGCCTTGACGGTCACCGCCGAGCCGGTCAGTTCGGTCGCCGACGGCGGCACGAAGCCCTTGCCGGCGGTGGCATGCAGGCGCAGGCCGTCGATCAGCCGCTGCTTGAAGCCGATGCTCGGATTGGTCGTGGTGAATTCCGCCTCACCCGGCGTGAAGGTGGTCATCAACGGCGTCGAGAAGGTTTCGGTGGTGATCCGGTCATGCCGCAGGCCGAAATCGATACTCGTCGCGCCGTCGTTGAGGAACAGCGAGTTCTGCGCGTAGAAGCCCAGCGAGCGGCGCTCGTTGTTGGCGCTCGACGGCGCCTTGCCGGTCCCGTTGGCGTTGTAGCTGCGCGTTTTCTGGCGGGCATTCTCCTGATCGACGCCGAACACCGTCATGCCCCAGTCGCTCCACGCCCACTGGTCCTGCAGTTGCCAGCCGTGGAAGCGGAGTTCCTCGTCGAAGCTGCGGAACGGCAGGTAGGGCTGGTCGGCCAGCGTGGTGCTGCTCTTCTTGTACAGCTGGTAGGACTGCTCGCCGGCAAAGGCGCGCGCGGTCAGGCGATGGGCGCCGAGACGGCCGGTCAGCTTCAGGTCGTGGCTGTTGCGATCCATGTCCTTGTTGCTCTGCGCGTTGGTGCCGTTGGCCAGATCGCCCGGCGTGGCGATGTTGCGACCGCGGTACAGGTCGCTGTTGAGCACCAGGCGCCAGTCCTCGGTCAGGTTGAAGCCCAGGCGCAGCGCGTGGTTCTGCTGCGTGTAGGCGGTATTCGGGCGGTCGACGCCGTTACCCATGCGAAAATCGTCGTTCTGGTCGAAATAGGAGCCGCTGTAGTCGAAGTCGAACCACTTCGACAGCGCGCCGCCGACACCGCCGCGCAGTTCGCGCGTGTCGAAACTGCCGTAGCCGAGTTGGGCGAAACCGCCCAGCGCGCCGCGGCTTTCGCGGGTGATCAGATTGACCACGCCGCCCATCGCCGACGAACCGTAAAGCGCCGACGCCGGCCCTTTCAGCACCTCGACGCGCTCCAGCCGGTCGATATTGACCAGGCTGAGGTTGGTGGCCATCGCCGGCCGGCCGTCGACCAGCAGCAGCGAACGCTTGTTGATGCCGGAAAACTCGGGCCGGAAACCGCGGATGCCGATCCCCGACGAATTGCCCGGATACTGGATGATATCGACGCTGCTGTTCTTCTTCAGCAGATCGCTCAGTTCACGGGCCGGCGTGCGCTCGATGTCGGTCTTGCCGATCACCTCGATACGCTGCGGCGTATCCTCCAGCCGCGCCTCGGCACGGCGGCCGGTCACCACCACCGTTTCCAGGTTGGTGACTTCATCGGCCTGGACGCCGATCGGCAATGCCGCCAGCGTGACGGCCCAGAAACTGCGTTTGCGTAAGAATCGATTCATGAAAAACTCGAAAAGGCGGGGAAAAGTGAGGCAAGAAGGCTGAGCGGCCAATCATCGAAGGCCGGTGCCGCTTCCGTCACGTGAATTACGGTTATCGATCGCCGGGTAACGTTAAAAACCGGGAAATAACGTCTTGCAGATCAATGGGATGGCGTTCACTGACACGCCTCGCACTCCGGATTGTGGCTACGGCCGCTCGCCATCGCTCGCTTGACCCGGCAAGCCGGGTCAGCCTGCACCGCAATCCGTCGATCGAGATTGGCGGGTTTCACTGACACGCCTCGCACTCCGGATTGTCGATCGAGCAGAACTTCGGCGCGTCCTCCTGCGCCACGGCATCGTCGCGACCGCCGGCCTTCTCGGCCTGACTGGCGCCGAGCGTGCGCAGGTAGTAGGTGGTTTTCAGGCCGCGCTTCCAGGCCAGTTTGTAGATTTCGTCGAGTTTCTTGCCGGAGGGCAGCGCCAGGTAGAGGTTGAGCGATTGCGCCTGGTCGATCCATTTCTGGCGCCGTGCCGCGGCTTCGATCAGCCACACCGGGTCGATCTCGAAGGCGGTGGCGTAGCGCGCCTTCAGTTCGTCGGGCACGCGCTCGATACGGGCGAGCGAGCCGTCGAAATACTTGAGGTCGGAGACCATCACCTCGTCCCACAGGTCGAGCGCCTTGAGATCGCGGACCAGCGCCTCGTTGACCACGGTGAATTCGCCGGACAGGTTCGATTTGACGTAGAGGTTCTGGTAGGCCGGCTCGATGCTGGCGGAGACGCCGACGATGTTGGAGATGGTCGCCGTCGGCGCGATGGCGACGCAGTTGGAATTGCGCATGCCGTACTGGGCGATGCGCGCTTTCAACGCCGGCCAATCCAGCGCCACCTGGCGGTCGACCGCCACCACCTCGCCCCGCCCGGCTTCGAGCAGTTCGATGCTCTCGTGCGGCAGGATGCCGCGCTCCCACAGGCTGCCGGTAAAGCTGGAGTAACGGCCGCGTTCCTTGGCCAGTTCGGTCGATGCCCAGTAGGCCTGGTAGCAGACGGCTTCCATGCTGCGGTCGGCAAATTCGACGGCTTCCGGCGAGGCGTAGGCAATGCCGAGTTGGTACAGGCAGTCGGCAAAACCCATGATGCCCATGCCGACCGGGCGGTGGCGCAGGTTGGCGTTGCGCGCCTTGGGCGTGGCGTAGAAGTTGATATCGACGACGTTGTCGAGCATGCGCATGGCGGTCGACACGGTGCGCGCGAGCTTTTCCTGGTCAAGCTGGCCGCCCTTCAGGTGCGCCAGCAGATTGACCGAGCCGAGGTTGCACACCGCCGTTTCGGAATCCGAGGTGTTCAGCGTGATTTCGGTGCACAGGTTGCTCGAATGGACGACGCCGACGTGCTGCTGCGGCGAGCGCAGATTGCAGGCGTCCTTGAAGGTGATCCACGGATGCCCGGTCTCGAACAGCATGGTCAGCATCTTGCGCCACAGTTGCACGGCCGGCACCTTCTTGTGCAGCTTCAACTGGCCGGCGGCGGCCTTGGCTTCGTAGGCTTCATACGCCTCGACGAAGGCGCGGCCGGACTTTTCGTGCAGATCCGGGACGTCCACCGGCGAGAACAGCGTCCAGTCGGCACCGGCGATCACCCGCTGCATGAACAGGTCGGGAATCCAGTTGGCGGTGTTCATGTCGTGCGTGCGGCGGCGCTCGTCGCCGGTGTTCTTCCGGAGTTCGAGGAATTCCTCGATGTCCAGGTGCCAGGTTTCCAGGTAGGCGCAGACGGCGCCCTTGCGCTTGCCGCCCTGATTCACGGCGACCGCCGTGTCGTTGACCACCTTCAAGAACGGAATGACGCCCTGGCTCTGGCCGTTGGTGCCCTTGATGCGGCTGCCCAGCGCGCGCACCGGCGTCCAGTCGTTGCCCAGGCCGCCAGCGTATTTCTGCAACAGCGCGTTTTCCTTGATCGACTGGTAGATGCCGTCGAGGTCGTCGGCCACCGTGGTCAGGTAGCACGACGATAGTTGCGAATGCAGCGTGCCGCTGTTGAACAGCGTCGGCGTCGAGCACATGAAGTCGAAGCCGGAAATCAGGTCGTAGAACTCGATGGCGCGGGCTTCTCGGTCGATTTCGTTCAAGGCCAGGCCCATCGCCACGCGCATGAAGAAGAGCTGCGGCGTTTCGATGCGGCGGCCGTCGATGTGCAGGAAATAGCGGTCGTAGAGCGTTTGCAGGCCGAGGTAGCCGAACAGCTGGTTGCGCTCGGGCTTCAACGCGGCGGCCAGGCGCGCCAGGTCGTAATCGGCCAGACGCGGGTCGAGCAGTTCGGCGGCGATGCCGCGGGCGATGAATTTTGCGAAATAAGCGGCGTCGACCGCAGCATCCTGTGCCGCGCCGATACCCGCCGCTTCCTCGTTCAGGCTGGCCAGCAGCAGGCGGGCGGTGGCGTAGTCGTAGCCCGGTTCGCGTTCGATCAGCGTGCGCGCGGCGAGGATCAGCGCCTGATAGACATCGCTCAGCGCAATGCCGTCGTACAGGTTCTTCAACGCATGATCGAGGATCACCCGCGCCGAAACGCCGTCGCCCAGGCCGCTGCAGGCCGCTTCGCAGCGCTGCAGCAAGGCGGCGACGTCGAGCGGCCGGCGTTCGCCATCGACCGTCACGTGCAATTGCGGCACACCCTGAACTTCGGCCAGCCGGGCTGCCTGCTCGGCGCGTTCGGCGGCGCGACGCTCGCGGTAGAGCACGTAGGCGCGGGCGACGTCGTGTTCGCCGGCACGCATCAAGGCCAGCTCGACCTGATCCTGGATGTCCTCGATATGCACCGTGCCGCCATCGGGCAGGCGGCGGGTCAGCGAGCGGACAACGACCTCGGTCAGCCGCGCGACGATCTCGCGCACCCGCGACGACACCGCGCTCTGGCTGCCTTCGACGGCGAGGAAGGCCTTGGTCAACGCGACCGAAATCTTCTCGGGATGAAAATCGACGACGGCGCCGTTACGGCGGATCACCTGCAGGGCGGCGGTGCTGTGGGCGGAAAGATCGGCGAGGCTGCTCAGGGCGTTCGAGGACACGACGTTGCTCCGGATCGGGGGGCGGAGCAAAGCCGGCGCGTGCCGCACGCGAACGGACGCGCGCCGGCCACGGCCGGTTGCGGTCGACGATCACGAACGAGCAAAAATGCGGTCACGCAAACACCTTTCGCCAGGGACACCCCGCCCCATCGTTGGTTGGAAGGACGTTGCGGCAGGTCTCCTGGCTCTCGGCTCGACGCGCTCCGTCCGCCTTCCCGGTACAAACCAGTGGCCAGATTGGTGAAGCGCTCGCCGATTACAGTTGCGGGGGCAGCCCCGGGATTCGCGTCTTGCAACGCGTCACCGGATTCCCGTTTTAATCCCCGGGCGGGGAACCATCAACGGGGCGCAGTGTAGGCGGGCCGGGATTCGCCTGTCAACAAGCGGACACAATCGGTAGTAAGCAAGCGCTTCTCGACGACTATATCTAGTTGGCCGCAGCAAATACCGCCGTCTGCCGAAGCTTGTCGCAAAGCCGACAGACGACCGACACGCCGGCCCTGGAGGACCGGTTTTCAAGGCTCTCCGCCTTGGCGTTTTTCTTGCTTACCCATGCTTCGGGCAGGGTCTTGCCCGACCGCGGCCGCATGGGAGGTGGCCGGCGGAACAACACTCTCGGACAGAAAGGAAACCTCATGGCCAGCATCGGCATCTTCTACGGCAGCAGTTCCGGCGTCACCAAGGCGGTGGCCGAGCAAATCGCCGAAGCCTTCGACGTCGAGGACTTCAATGTCTTCAACATGGAAGAGGACTTCACCGACTTCGACGACATGCTGGCTTTCGACATCCTGATCTTCGGCTGCTCCACCTGGGGCTCGGGCGAAGTGCAGAACGACTGGCGCGATCCGCTGCTCGACCTCGACAACGAGAAGCCGTCGTTTGCCGGCAAGACCATCGCCGTGTTCGGTGCCGGCGACTACAAGGCGCACGGCGAACAGTTCGTCAGCGCGCTGGGCATCCTGCACGACAAGTTCAAGGCGCGCGGCGCGACGCTGGCCGGCAGCTTCCCGACCGACGGCTACACCTACACCTATTCCTTCGCCGAGCGCGACGGCAAGTTCGTCGGCTTCCCGTTCGACAACATCAACGAGGAAGACAAGACGCCGGCCCGCCTGGCCGCCTGGATCGACAGCCTGAAGGGCGAACTCGACCTGTGAGCCGCCTGCGGCGCGCCCGGCCGGACAGCCCGGCGCGCCGCGTTTTTGCCCGCCATCTGCGGTCGACCGCGGCAATCGTGAGAAAATGCCGGGCATGCAGCCCATCGCCTTCGTCGACCTCGAAACCACCGGCGCCACCGCCAGCATCGACCGCATCACCGAAATCGGCATCGTCGAAGTCGACGCCGACGGCAGCGTTCGCGAATGGCAGCAGCTGGTCAATCCGCAGATCCGCATCCCGCCCTTCATCGAAAACCTGACCGGCATCAGCAACGCCATGGTGGCCACCGCGCCGACCTTCGCCAGCATTGCCGACGACGCCCTGCAACGCCTGCGCGGCCGCACCTTCATCGCGCACAACGCGCGTTTCGACTACGGCTTCCTGAAGAACGAATTCAAGCGCATCGGCATCGATTTCCGGGCGCCGGTGCTGTGCACCGTCAAACTGTCGCGCGCGCTCTACCCGAGCCACACGCGGCACAGCCTGGATGCCTTGATCGAGCGCCACGCGCTGCACGCGGAAGCCCGTCACCGGGCGCTGGCCGACGCGCAGCTGATCCATCAATTCTGGGAAAAACTGCACGTCGACCGCGACAGCGCCGAAATCGCCGGCGCCATTGCCGAACAGAACCCGCCGCGCACGCTGCCGCCGCAGCTCGATCCCGGCCTGGCCGACGAACTGCCGGAAACCCCGGGGGTTTTCGTGCTGCACGATGGCGACGACCGCGTGCTGTGGATCGCCAAGGCCGGCAACATCGCCCGCCAGGTGTTCCAGCACTTTGCCGCCAAGCCACGCACGACGCGCGACCGTGACGCGCATGCCCGGGTACGCCGGATCAGCTGGATCGAAACCGCCGGCGAACTCGGCGCCCGCCTGCAGGAAGCCCGCCTGCGCCGCGCCTCGCCACCGGCGCTGCAGCGGCCGCGTCGCCCGGCCGACGTCGGCCCGCCGCCGCGCTGGCCGTTTGCCGGCCCGGCCGCCCTGCGCGAACTGTCGACACTGCACCTGATCGATCAGTGGCGCTATCTCGGTACCGCCGAAACGCCGGATGCGGTGCCGGTGCTGCTGGCGGCCGAACGCCCGCCCTTCGACGCCGACATCTACGCCATCCTGAGCAAATACGCCGACCAGCTGACGCCGCTTTAACCGGAAGAAGATCATGACCAGACTGCTGCCCCTGCTCCTTGCCTTGTTCGCCCTGCCCGCCGCCGCCGAGGAAATCGGCTGCGTGACCACGGCCTGGAAGCTGCTCGGCGCCAATCACCGCGTCTGTATCTACGCTTTCGACGATCCGGACATCCCCGGCGTCACCTGCCACGTCAGCCAGGCACGCACCGGCGGCATCAAGGGCAGTCTGGGGCTGGCCGAGGACCCGTCGCAGTTTTCGCTGGCCTGCCGCCAGGTCGGGCCGATCGTGCTGCCGGCCAGGCTCGCCGACAAGGACACCGTGTTCAGCGACAGCACCTCGCTGATCTTCAAGGAAACCAAGGTCAGCCGGCTGATCGACCGCAAACGCAACGTGCTGGTCTATCTGGCGATCAGTCGCCGGGTGATCGACGGCGCGCCGACCAACGCGATCTCCAGCGTACCGGTCCAGCCCTGGCAAACGACGACGAAATAACCCCACAACGCAAGGTGTTGATATTCGCCGGAAATTCGGCGATATTGGCGAACCCGTTTTTTTCCGGACCCGATTCCATCATGACCGAACGCCATACGATCCGTGCTGCTGCCGCGCTGCTGGCCGCCATCGTATCCGTCGTACGCGTCATTGTCGTAGGCGTCGTTGTACCCGCGCCGTCGCGGATCGGATAAAGGCAGCAGCAAGCAGATTTCCGAAAACCCCGCCGGCGCAACCGGCGGGGTTTTTTCTTGGGCCCCGCCGGCAAAACCGGAAACCGAAAGGAGTGCCCAGATGTCAGACCAACCCAATTCAACCGCCAACGAAGCCTTGACCGGTGCCCAGATCACCGTGCGCCTGCTGGAACGCCAGGGCGTACACCTGGTCACCGGTTATCCCGGCGGCGCGATCCTGCCGATCTACGACGCGCTCGGCCAGTCGACCGCGATCCGCCACGTCCTCGCCCGCCACGAACAGGGCGCCGGTTTCATCGCCCAGGGCATGGCCCGCGTTTCCGGCGAAGTCGCCGTCTGCATGGCCTCCTCCGGCCCCGGCGCGACCAACCTGCTGACCGCCATCGCCGATGCCAAGCTCGATTCGATCCCGCTGGTCGCCATCACCGGCCAGGTGCCGAAGGCGATGATCGGCACCGATGCCTTCCAGGAAGTCGACACCTACGGCCTGTCGCTGCCGATCACCAAGCACAACTTCCTGGTCGGCTCGACCGAGGAACTGCTGGAAATCATCCCGCGCGCCTTCGAGATCGCCGCCTCCGGCCGCCCCGGCCCGGTGCTGATCGACATCCCGAAGGACGTGCAGAGCCGCGCCATCGAAGTCGCCGCCTGGCCCGAGCCGGGCCGCCGCGTCATGCCGCCGCCGGCCGACGGCCCGGCGCTGGCCGAAGCCGCGTCGCTGATCGCCGGCGCCCAGCGCCCGCTGCTCTACCTGGGCGGCGGCGTGATCCACTCGGGCGCCGCCGAGCTTGCGGTCGACCTCGCCGAAAAGGCCAATCTGCCGACCGTGATGACGCTGATGGCGCTCGGCGCGATGCCGGTCGACCATCCGCTGTCGCTGGGCATGCTCGGCATGCACGGCGCGCCCTACACCAACCTGGCGCTCGACGAATGCGACCTGCTGATCGCCGTCGGCGCCCGCTTCGACGACCGCGCCACCGGCAAGGTCGCCGCCTTCTGCCCGCAGGCGAAGATCATCCACATCGACATCGACGCCGCCGAACTGGACAAGATCAAGGCTGCCCACGTCGGCATCGTCGCCGATGTCGCCGAAGCGCTCGGCCGGCTGCTGCCGGCAGTGCCGAAAAATCCGCGCAAGACCTGGGTCGACCGCATCAATGCCTTGAAGGCGGCCCACCCGCAGCCGCTGCCCGGCCTCGACGATCCGCGCTCGCACTTCGGCCTGATCCAGGCCGTCGCCGCCTGCCTCGACGACGACGCCATCGTCGCCACCGATGTCGGCCAGCACCAGATGTGGGCGGCACAGGCCTACCCGCTGCGCCGGCCGCGCCAGTGGCTGACCTCAGGCGGGCTGGGTACGATGGGCTTCGGCGTGCCGGCGGCGATCGGCGCCGCCCTCGCCGCGCCGGAACGCACCGTCGTCTGCTTCACCGGCGACGGCTCGATCCTGATGAACATCCAGGAACTGGTCACCGCCGCCGAGCAGCGCGCCAACGTCAAGATCGTGCTGATGAACAATGCCGTGCTCGGCCTGGTGCACCAGCAGCAGACGCTGTTCTACGGTCAACGGCTGTTTGCGTCGGAATTCCAGGCGATGCCCGATTTCGTCGCCGCCGCCCGCGCGCTGGGCATTGCCGCGGTCGACCTCGATCAGGCGGCAAATCCCTGTGCCGCGCTGGCCGACGCCTTCGCCCGCCCCGGCCCGTGCCTGATCCACGCCGGCATCGACGCCGAGCAGAAGGTCTATCCCATGGTGCCGCCGGGCGCCGCCAACCGCGACATGATCGGAGCCTGAACGATGAACGCCATCAACCATAACGAACAACGCGCGCTGTCGCGCGCCGTGCTGGAAATCGACGTGGCCAACCACGCCGGCGTGATGTCGCACGTCGTCGGCCTGTTTTCGCGTCGCGCCTACAACGTTGAAGGCATCGCCTGCCTGCCGGTCGGCGACGGCGCGCACAGCCGGATCTGGCTGCTGGTCAACGAAGACCAGCGGCTGCCGCAGATGATCCGCCAGCTGGAAAAACTCGAAGACGTCGCCGCAGTCCGCCGGCATCACGCGGATCACGCGGTGTTCGGTCAGCTGGAAGCGTTTTTCCGGCCCTGAAAAAAAACCGGCCTCGGCCGGTTTTTTTACGACGACGGGAAAATCAGGCGCCCGCCTGGTAGGCCTTGACGATGGCCAGTTGCTCGTCGTCGATCGATTCGAAGCGCAGGCCGAGCAGGTATTGCTGTCCGACATGGCGAATCCGCATGATGCTGACGTAAGCCTCGATCGGCTGCGGCAGATCGGGCGATTCGATGTGGCAGAAACCGACCTCGCCCGCCGGTTTCGGGCCGAACACGGCAACGTCCAGCACCACGCCGACCCCTGAAACGGAGATATCGGCAGCCGGGAATTCATGAAGTTTCTGCCCCAGTTGCAGGGTGACCTTGCCGCTCAGATGACGGCGAAGGGCGCGGCGGCGTTCTCTCACGGTGTGCGGTCGACAATGATGAAGCGGCCATTTTCACATGGCGCCGAAACCTTTTGCAAAACATCCCGACGACAACGCGAAAGCCCCTGCAATTTGTCGGACAACCGACAAAACCGGATTTCACAACCCATTGATTCATCGATGATTTACCAATGGCGCGGTCCTTGCTAAGACATGGACACAGTCACTCTCCTGTCCACGCAAAATGGCCGAGATCATCCAAAGCAAGAAGGCACTGGCGGTCAATCCGCTGAAGGTCAGCCAGCCGATCGGCGCATCGCTCGCCTTTCTCGGGCTCGGCCGCAGCATGCCGCTGATGCATGGCTCGCAAGGCTGCACGGCCTTCGGCAAGGTGTTCTTCGTCCGCCATTTCCGCGAACCCATCCCGCTGCAGACGACGGCGATGGACCAGGTGTCGACGATCATGGGCGCCGACGAGAACATCATCGAAGCGCTGCGCACGCTGTCCGACAAGAACAAGCCGGACATCATCGGCCTGGTCACCACCGGGCTGTCGGAAACGCAGGGCACCGACATCCACCGTGCGGTCAAGGATTTTCGCACGCAGTATCCGCAATACGACAACGTCGCCGTGGTACCGGTCAACACGCCGGACTACCTCGGCTGTCTGGAAAGCGGCTACGCGCTGGCCATCGAAGCCATCGTCGATACGCTGGTGCCGCGTTCGCAGAGCGCCGGCAAACGGCCGAAGCAGGTCAACGTACTGGCCTCGGGCATGCTGACGCCAGGCGACATCGAAGCGATCAAGGACTGGATCGAGCTTTTCGGGCTGCGCCCGGTGGTGCTGCCGGACATCGGCGATTCGCTGGACGGCCACCTGATCGACGCCGAAACCTCGGCGCTGACCATCGGTGGCACGCCGCGCGGCGAAATCGAGAGCATGGGCGAGTCGACCGCAACCCTGGTCGTCGGCCCCTCGCTGTACAAGGCCGCCGACAAGCTCAAGGAACGCACCGGCGTGCCCGACTGGCGTTTCGAAGGCCTGATGGGGCTCGACGACTGCGACGCTTTCACGCAAGCCCTGGCCGACATCTCCGGCAAGCCGGTTCCGGCAAAGGTCGAGCGTCATCGCGCCCAGTTGCAGGACGCCATGGTCGACAGCCACTTCATGATCGGCTTCGCCCGCGTGGCGCTGGCTGCCGACCCCGACCTGCTCGGCATGCAGGTGCGCTTCCTGAGCGGCATGGGCGCCGAGATCGTCGCCGCCGTCTGCCCGCACAAGCACGACAGCCTGAACGGGCTGACCATTCCGCAAGTCATCGTCGGCGACCTTGAGGACCTCGAAAAGCAGGCACGTGCCAACGATGCGCAGTTCCTGATCGCCAATTCGCACGCCGCGGAGACCGCCCAGCGGCTCGCGCTGCCGCTGCTGCGCGCCGGTTTTCCGCAGTACGACCACGTGGGCGGTTATGCCCGCACCTGGGTGGGCTACCGGGGTTCCCGGCAAGCCCTGTTCGATCTCGCCAACCTGATGCTGGGACAACACCATGAACTCGAAGCCTATCGATCAATTTACTGGGCAGACGACCGCGACAGCCACGGCAACCAACATGTCATCTCGACGTCTGCGCCTGGTCTGGTCCATTAAGCAGGAGCCGGAAGCCGTGCTCAAGGTGGCCTTCGCCTCGACGGACCGCACGCGGGTCAATCAGCACTTCGGCGCCGCCGAAGGTTTCGTCGTCTATGAAGTGACGCCGGACAAGGCCACGCTGGTCGGCGTCGCCGAATTCCCCGAAGAGGCGATGGACGGCAACGAGGACAAACTGGCCAGCAAGGTCGATTTCCTCGAAGGCTGCGCCGCCGTCTATGTCATGGCAATCGGCGCCTCGGCGATCAAGAAGCTGATGGCCAAGGGCATCCAGCCGATCCGCATCAACGAAGTCGATGCGGTCGACGACCTGCTGGTCGAAATTTCCAGGGCGATGACCGAAGGCGGCGTGGCCTGGATCGACCGCGCCGTCGCGCTGCAGCAGAAGGCCGTTTCGGCGGACCGCTTCGCGGCGATGGAAGAGGAAGGCTGGGAAGGCTGATGGCCGCCGGCATGATCGAACATCGCGGCATCGTCCAGCGCATCGACGGCGAACGCGCCGTGGTCGCCATGGAAACCGGCGGCTGCAGTTCCTGCGGCCACGGCAGCAGCTGCAGCATCGGCAAGATGGCCGAAGGCCGGCCAGCGACGCTGCTGGTCGTGCCCGCGACGCCGGAACTCAAGGTCGGCGAGATGGTGCGCGTCGGCCTGCCGGAAAGCCGCCTGACCTTCTCCGCCCTGCTCGGCTACCTGTTTCCCGCCTTTGCCATGCTGCTCGGTGCCGGCATCGGCAATGAATTCAGTGGCAACGATGCCGCCACCGCGTTTGGCGCGATCTGCGGCTTCGTCGGCGCATTGATCGTCGCCCGCATCGCCATTGCCGTCGCACCGCATCTGCTGCCGGCGCCGCGCCTGCTCACCGATGCCGCCCGACCCACCCTTTCCCAACAGGAGTAAATCATGACCACCGTCGCCGCCGATCCGATCCTCGAAACCGACTTCATCAAGGAAATGTCGCGCCAGATGCGCGCCCTCGACACCTACGGCACCTATCAGGGCTGGACCGTCGAACAGATCCTCGACCCGTTCATCATGACCAAGGAACGCAAGGCCGAAATCCCGCTGGTCGGCGATCCGGACGACATCACGATCTCGCGCGTCAAGGCCTTCTACAATGCCATCGCCGTGCTGATCGAAAAGGAATGCAACCTGCTGGCCGTGCCGCTGATCCACCTGACGCACGAAGGTTTCGGCCGCGCGCTGATCTCCGTCGGCAAGCTGATCGTCGTCGACAAGACGCTGCGCGACGTGCATCGCTTCGGCTTCGCCAGCCTGTCCAAGATGAAGGATGAAGCCGACAAGCTGCTGTCCGTCGCCCTCGAGCGCATCGGCCAGCATCCGGAAGTCGCCGGCCTCTGAGCCGTTTCGTCGTAGCCCAAGGGAGAAAACCATGAGCGAAGAAGAAATCGCCGTCCTCGACAAGGAAGTCAAAAAGCTCAAGCGCATTGCGTCGGAGTGGGCATCGCAGCTGCACGATCTCGTCGAAGACCGCCTGCCGGCGGGTTACCACGAGATTCCGGGCATCTCGCAATCGACCTACGACGCCTGCAAGGCCTGGGCCGACGCCACCGCCCGCCTGAACGCTGCCCAGAAAGGCTGACCGGCGCTCATGGCAGCACCCTTGCCCGATGCCGCGACCGGCGCCGCGGTCTGTGCCGCGCTCCGGTCGCAGGTCGAAAAACTCGGCCTGTCGATCGGCGACGAACCGCTCTGGTCCGACGTCACGTTCAGCGAAACCACCGACCCCTTCTCGCAGGAGGTCAGCGTCATCGCCACCTGGCGCGGCAAGGCCCGCTACGGCAAGGCAACGTTTTTCCCGGATGGCCGCGTTTTCGCGGAATACCAGGTGCTGCAGCCCAACCCGGCCGACGCCGGGCAATACGTGGATTACGTGCAGATCTGGGGGCGTCCGGAACAGTTGCGGGGCGAAGCGGTCATGGCCGAGTACGCGAAGTAGTCGGCCAATGAGCTTCGTCCCGCCCCCGCATCTGCCGCCGCGGCTGATCCTGTTGCACAAGCACCGGACCAGCGGCCGCGTGCGCTATCTGTGCCTGAGCTCGGGCGTCGTCGCCTTTGCGCCGCTGCCTGAACTGGCGGCGATCCGCGACGAGGATTATTCGCCGAAAATCCAGGTTCACCCCACCGCCGTGATCCGCGAAGCCGAACTGCAACTCGGCCTGCCGGAAGGCGCCATCGAACCCGAGGCCGAATTTCAGGCCTGGGTCGATACGCCGGCCGGCGACGTGCCTGTGCTGCTCGGCGTGTTCACCAGCATGGACCCGCCGTTCGATGCCGCCGAACGGACCCACAGCCGTTTCATCGCGATCACCGAAGCGCGCCAGCTGACCGATGTCGAACGCCAGCTGATGCGACGCGCTTACGAACAGGTTCTCGGCTGATCAGACGCCGGGCATCGACAGGAAACCGGGCAAGCCCTTGACCCGCTCGATCCAGGCCAGAATCGCCGGATACGGCGTCAGGTCGACCCCGCCCTCCGGCGCCAGCGCGACATAGGGAAAAACCGCGCAATCGGCAATGCTCGGCCGGCCGAGCGCCAGCCACGGGTGGCGAGCCAGGCGGCCTTCGAGCAACAGCAGAATCCGGGCCGCCCGGCGCAGCGTGTCGGCCTTGTCCAGCGGATAACCGAATTTGTCGACCAGCCGCGCCGAAGCCGGCCCGTTCTGGACCTCGTTGGCCGCGGTGGACAACCACTGGACGACTTCCGCCATGCCGGCCGGATCGCCGGGCAACCAGCTTTCCCCGGCATATTTGCGGGCCAGATAGACAAGGATCGCCTGCGAGTCGCGCAGCACCACATCGCCGTCGACCAGCACGGGAATCTCGCCCCAGGGATTGAGATCGATCAACGGCGGCCGCTTGTGCTCGCCCCCGAGGAAATCGACATCGACGATATCGACGTCGATGCCGGCCAGCGCGGCGAACAGCCGGACCTTGTAGCAATTGCCGGACAACGAGAGGTTGTAGAGTTTCATGTTTGTCTCCTTGGGTTTTAGGTCTGGGAAAAATCGATGCCGGCCCGCCACTCGTCGGCGGTGTAGCGCGGTGTGATGTGTTGCGAACAATTCCAGTCGAAGGCGGCCACCCGTATCCACAGGATGCGCTCCGGTCGCGGCGCATCGGCCATGGCGACCAAGTCGAGCGTGGCCGGGGTCGGCGCCTGCACCTCGATCTCGGCAAGAATCTTCAGTCGCCGGCGTTGTGCGTAGTCGACCAGGATCAGCGCCGCCCGCGGCTGACCGGCCAGGTTGCCGACGCTGACGAACTGGCGATTGCCGGCATAGTCGCCGAAAGCCAGGGTTTGCGGATCGACGACACGCAGGAAGCCGGCCGGTCCGCCGCGATGCTGGACATGCGGCCAGCCGCCCTCGCCGACCGTGGCCAGGAAGAAACTGTCGCGGGCGGCGATGAAGCGGGTTTCGCGCTCGCCCAACCGGGCCACCGGATCGCCGGCCGGCGTCGGCAACGCCGCGCCGAGGCGCTCTTGCTGCTCGGCGCGAACCCGGGCGGTATAGGCTAGATCGGCAAAGTGACGGGACATGGCGGAAATCTCCGAAGAATGACGCCATGTTGAGCCATCCGTCGATCGCAACAAATAGACAAAACCGGTTTATATTGAACCGAAAAACGGATTGATACTTTTGCCATGGACAAACTGAAGGCGATGACCGTGCTGGTCAACATCGTCGATGCGGGCAGCCTGACCGGCGCGGCCGAACGCCTCGATATGTCGCTGACCGCCGTCGTGCGCACGCTGGCCGGCCTGGAGGAAACGCTGGGCGTCCGCCTGCTCAACCGGACCACGCGCCGGTTGTCGGTCACCGACGAAGGACGCGACTACGTCGAGCGTTGCCGCCGCCTGCTCGGCGACCTCAACGACATGGAAAGCGCGCTGACCGATCGCCGCATGCGGCCCAGCGGCCGGCTGGCGATCACCGCCCCGGTGATGTTCGGCCGCCTGCACGTGGCACCGCTGGTCACCGATTTTCTGGTCGACCATCCCGAAATGCGCATCGAACTGCTGCTGCTCGACCGGGTCATCGACTTGCTCGAAGAAGGCATCGATCTCGCCATCCGGATCGGCCCGCTGCCCGATTCGTCGCTGATCGGCATCCCGCTCGGCACGACGCAGCGCGTCGTCTGCGCCAGCCCGGCGTTTCTCGAACGCCACGGACGGCCGCAGCAACCGGAGGCGCTCACCGCGGCGCCGGCCGTCCGCTTCGCCGGATTGCCGGATGGCAACGACTGGATTTTCGAACGGGCCGGCGAGCGTCGGCGCGTACAGGTCCGGGAAACCTTCGCCGCCAACCAGGTCGACGTCGCCCTCGAAGCCTGCAGCAAAGGCTTGGGCTACGGGCGTTTCCTGGCCTATCAGGTCAGCGCTGCCGTGGCCGCCGGCGAACTGGTCCGCGTGCTCGACGACTGGGCGCCGCCGCCGGTGCCGGTGACCCTGGTCCATGCCCAGAACCGGCTGCTGTCGCCACGCATCCGCGCCTTCACCGACTGGGCGGTTCCCCGCTTGCGCGGGCGTTTGTCCGCCTGACGACGGCTTTGTCGCAAATGCGACAGGCACACGACGGCCGACAAATCCGGCAAAACGTCGATTAAACAAGCAAATACAAGGTGGCAGCGGTGTGGCACGGCCCTTGCAGGAGTAGGCCATCAACCGTTGGGAGACCGCCATGATCCACCTCACACCCGCTGCCACCAAGGCCGTTCAACGCTTCATCCGTGGTTCCGAAACGCCGGTCGCCGGCCTGCGCCTGATGATCTCGGGTGGTGGCTGCTCCGGCCTGCAGTACGGCATGAAACTGGAGGCCGAGAAGGCCGAAGACGACTGGGAACTCGAAATCGAAGGCGTCAAGCTGCTGGTCGATCCGATGACCATGCCGATGATCGACAACGTCACCATCGACTTCGTCGACACGCTGACCCACACCGGTTTCAAATTCGACAACCCGAATGCCAGCTCGCAGTGCTCCTGCGGCTCTTCCTTCTCGGTCTGAGGACAAAAATCATGTGGGAATATTCCGACAAGGTCCGCGAACACTTCTTCAACCCGCGCAACTCCGGTCCGCTGGAAGAAGCCAACGGCATCGGCGATGTCGGCTCCATCCAGTGCGGCGACGCGCTGCGCCTGATGCTCAAGGTCGAGCCGGAAACCGAGATCATTCTCGACGCGCACTTCCAGACCTTCGGCTGCGGCTCCGCCATTGCCTCCTCCTCGGCGCTGACCGAGATGGTCAAGGGCAAGACGCTGGACGAGGCGCTGAAGGTGTCCAATCAGGACATCGCCGACTTCCTCGACGGCCTGCCGCCGGAAAAGATGCACTGCTCGGTGATGGGCCGCGAAGCCCTGCAGGCCGCCATCGCCAACTACCGTGGCGAGGAATGGCATGACGATCACGAAGAAGGCGCGCTGATCTGCAAGTGCTTCGCCATCGACGCCGTGATGATCGAAGACGTGGTCAAGGCCAACAACCTCAACACCGTCGAAGAAGTCACCTTCTACACCAAGGCCGGCGGCGGTTGCGCCTCCTGCCACGAAGGCATCGAGGAAATCCTCGCCAAGGTCAAGGCCGAGCGCCCGGGCATGGGCGAAACCTCGCCGCCGGCCGCCTGCCCGGCCACGCCGGAAGCGCCGAAGCCGCCGAGCAAGAAGCTGTCGATCGTCGAAAAGATCGCCAAGATCCAGGAAGTGCTCGAATCGGTCCGCCCGATGCTGCAGCGCGACCACGGCGACGTCGAACTGGCCGACGTACAGGGCAAGAAAATCTACGTGCATCTGAAGGGCGCCTGCTCCGGCTGCATGATGGAAGCGGCAACCCTGGGCGGCATCCAGCAGAAGATGATCGAAACGCTGGGCGAACTGGTGCAGGTGCTGCCGGCCTCGCACATGCCGGTCGAAGCCTGAGCGCAAACGTCGACAAGAAAAGGCTGCCGGCCGACCCCAAGCGACCGGTAGCCACCCCAACCCCAACAGAGAAACCGAGGACCGCGCCATGAACCCGATCTACCTGGACAACAACGCGACGACCCGTGTCTATCCGAGCGTCGTCGAGGCCATGCTGCCGTTCTTCACCGAACATTTCGGCAATGCCTCATCGATCCACGCCTTCGGCAGCGAAGTCGGCAAGGCGCTGAAAAAAGCCCGCACGCAGGTGCAAACCCTGCTCGGCGCCGAACACGACTCGGAAATCATCTTCACTTCCTGCGGCACCGAATCCGATTCCACCGCCATCCTGTCGGCGCTCAAGGCCCAGCCCGAGCGCAACACGGTGATCACCACCGTCGTCGAGCACCCGGCCATCCTGACCCTGTGCGACTGGCTGGAAAAGGAAGGCTACATCGTCCACAAGCTCAAGGTGGACAAGAAGGGCCGCCTCGACATCGACGAATACAAGTCGCTGCTGCATGACCGCGTCGCCATCGTCTCGGTGATGTGGGCCAACAACGAAACCGGCACCCTCTTCCCGGTCGAGGAAATGGCCGCGCTGGCCGCCGAAAAGGGCATCATGTTCCACACCGACGCCGTGCAGGCCGTCGGCAAGCTGCCCATCGACCTCAAGAACACCAAGATCGACATGCTCTCGCTGTCCGGTCACAAGCTGCACGCCCCCAAGGGCATCGGCGTCCTCTACCTGCGCCGCGGCTGCCGCTTCCGCCCGCTGCTGCGCGGCGGCCACCAGGAGCGCGGTCGACGCGCCGGGACGGAAAATTCCGCCTCCATCGTCGCCCTCGGCGCTGCCTGCGAACTGGCCATGCAGAACATGGAAAAGGAAAACACCGAAGTGAAGCGCCTGCGCGACAAGCTGGAAAAAGGCATCCTCGCCCAGGTCACGCACGCCTTCCCCACCGGCAACCCGGAAAACCGCCTGCCCAACACCAGCAACATCGCGTTCGAATACGTCGAAGGCGAAGCCATCCTGCTGCTGCTCAACAAGATGGGCATCGCCTGCAGTTCCGGCTCGGCCTGCACCTCCGGCTCGCTCGAACCCTCGCACGTGATGCGCGCCATGGGCATTCCCTACACCGCCGCCCACGGCACCATCCGCTTCTCGCTGTCGGTCGACAACACCGAAGCGGAAATCGACCGCGTCATCGAAGCCGTGCCGCCGATCATCGCCCAACTGCGCAAGCTCTCGCCGTACTGGCGCGACGGCGGCCCGGTCTCGGCCGAAGAAGCCTTCGCCCCGACCTACGCATAAGCGACCGCTTTCAGCAGCACCTTTTCATCAGTCTCTCTCTGTAGCAACCTCGGTTAGGCCCCGGAAGAAATTCCGGGGCCCTTTTTTCGTTTTGCCGCGGTCGACCGTGGAAAAGGGGAAAAATACTTGCAAAAAGCATTAGCGTAGCAACAAGCACATTCGAAACTGGTTTTCTGCAACAAAAATCCGATAATCAGTAAAAAAATCACCAGGAAAAATCCACCACTAAATCCTTGGATTAAATATCGGTTTCAAAACCAACAAATCTCAAAGCATAGAGAGATGTTTCCAAAGGGACTCATCAATATCTTTCTCTTGAGTCGATGAATCAATAAAATTCTGGAACATTTCGTAATCAACTTCGAACTTCGCCTCTCGACTATTACAATGACTCCAATTAAAAAACTCGACTGCAGCCCATTGCGCATGCTCAGTTGAGCCTTGACCACGACCTTCTGCGCGGCACCATCCCATGGGCTCTTTACCATCAAGAGGTGCAAGTACCCAGTCTGACGGGCCAAGAGAGCATTGCCCATTTCCCCATGGCTTGTTTCTAATGTAAGCCCTCACCGCAATAATGTTTGCCACAAGGGGAAGATAAGCTCTTAACGTAATCCGCCCAGCACTATTTGGATTGTTACCCTTTCCTATTTCTTGCGGGCCTACAATTGTGGTTCGATTCGCAATTTCGTTTGACATCGATCACTCCATGAGGTGATAAAAGGACTGCTAAATTAGTATCCAAAACTGTCCAACCAACGAGAAAATTAGACAGGCCAAAGACCCCGCAAAGCACACCCGAAATACCCGCCCGTCTTCAGCGCGACTTTCACCCGGCATGTTCAACACCGGGCTTGATGAAAGCGGTCAACGTGCCAGTCGGTCGACGAAGCCGGCAATCGCCTCAAGCACCTTCACCGCCTGATCGCGGTGCGGGGAATGGCCGCAGTCGGGCAGGACGAGGCGTTGGCAGTCCGCCGATTTTTCGGCGATGACGTCGATCTGGCGCAGCGTGGCGTATTCGTCGTCGGCGCCCTGGATGGCGAGGATGGGGCAGCGGATGGCGGGCAGGCAGTCTTCGATGTTCCAGTTGCGGAAGGCAGGCGATAGCCAGGTGTCGTTCCAGTCGGCGAAGACTTGCGCGGCGTCGCGGTGGTAGCGCGCCAGACGTTGCGGCCAGTCGGTGGTCTGCCAGGCTTGGCGGGCGCGGCGGATGCCGGCCAGGGTTTCCGGCTCGACGAATTCGTGCGGGGCCATGACGACCAGGCCGAGCGGCGTTTGGGGGTGGGCGGCGGCGTGGATCAGGGCGATGCTGCCGCCGTCGCTGTGGCCGATCAGGATCGGGCGGTCGACGCCGGTTGCGGCAAGAAAAGCGGGCAGCATTTCCTGCCCTTCGCGATGCATGTAGCGCGGCGTGCGGGCGTCCGGCCAGGGATCGGAATCGCCGTAGCCGGGGCGCGACCAGACAAGGACGCGGCAGCCGGTGGCGGCGGCCAGGCGTTGCGGAAAATCGCGCCACAGGGCGATGCAGCCCAGCCCTTCGTGCAGCAGCACCAGCGGCGGGCGGCCCGGGCGGCTGGCCGGGATGTCGAGCACTTCGAGGCGCAGGCCGCGGACGGTGACGTGGCTCGCCGAAGGTGCCGCCGGCGCTTGCGCGATCGCGTCGTCGGCGGAGGATTTTTCCCCGGCGGGCGGCCGGGCCGGGGCGCTCATGCGGCGAGCAGGAAGTCGCGGACGATGGCGATCTGCGTGTCGTCCTGGAACATCGGCGCATGGCCGACACCGGGGATTTCCGCCAGTCTGGCGCTTGGACCGCGCCCGGCCATGGCTTGCCAGACGTCGCGCGACAGCAGGTCGGATTCGCCGCCGCGGATCGCCAGCGTCGGGCAGGCGATGGCGTCGTACACCGGCCACAGGTTGATGTCGCCGCCGGCGTAGGCAGTGCGGAAAGGTTCGGCGATGCGCGGGTCGTAACGGAAGGCCCAGCGGCCGTCCGGGCGCTGCATCACGCTGTGTTCGGTGAGTGCCCGCCACTGCGCGTCGGTGAGCGGACCGAACGGTGCGCTGATCGAGCGGACGCAGGCCAGCGCTTCGTCGAAGCTGGCCCAGTCGGGGTCCAGGCCGACGTATTCGCTGATGCGCACGAGCGCCGCTTCCTCGATCACCGGCCCGACGTCGTTGAGAATCAAGCGGCGGATCGGCGAGCCTTCCTGCGCCGCCAGCGCCATGCCGATCAGGCCGCCCATCGAACTGCCCAGCCAGTGCACGCTATCCACGTTCAGGCGGGCGATCAGCGTGACCATGTCGGCCACGTACTGCGGGATCGCGTAGTGCGCCGGATCGCGCAACCGGCCGCTGAGGCCGCGGCCGACGATGTCCGGGCAGATCACGCGGTAATGGACGGCCAGGGCTTCGGCCAGGGCATCGAAATCGTGGGCATTGCGGGTCAGCCCATGCACGCAGACCAGGACCCGCGGGTTGTCGCAAGCGCCCCATTCGAGGTAGGACATCCGGTGCAGACCGGCCGGGCTGAGGCACTGGACGGTATGTTGCTTGGCGCTCATGTCTCGTCTCCTTTTGTTCTGGCTTATGCCTGCAATGTATCACCGTCCATGCCAGTAGCGCCGCTGCGCCTCGCGCCGGGCGACGACCTGCAGGCCGTCGGGGCGCATCGCCAGTTGCAGCGCGCCGTCGCGATCGGTACGCCAGAGCCGGGCGCCGACGGCGTCGTAGCGAGCGACGACGCCGGGATGCGGATGTCCGAAGCGGTTGCGGTAGCCGACGGAAAACACTGCATGCGCCGGGTCGACCGCAAGCACGAAAGGCACCGACGACGAAGTGCGTGCGCCGTGGTGCGACACCAGCAGCAGGTCGGCCTTCAGATCGTCGCCACGCGCCGCCAGCCGGGCTTCGGCCGCCGCTTCGATATCGCCGACCAGCAGTACCCGCTGGCCGCCGCTGCGCACCGACAGCACGCAGGAGCGGTCGTTTTTTCCCAGATCGGCATCGTCGACCGCAGGATGCAGCAACGCGAACTCGACGCCATCCCAGCGCCAGCCTTCGCCGGCCACGCAGGCACGGCCGATGCCGGCCTCCGACGACAGCAGGTCGCCCACCGGCAACGCCGACTGCAAGGCGGCCAGACCGCCGGCGTGATCGGCATCGGCATGCGAGACGATCAGCCGGTCGATGCGGTCGACACCCTGGGCGCGCAAAAAAGGCAGCAGCACCCGCTGGCCGGCATCGGCATCCGGGCTGTAGCGCGGCCCGGGATCGTAGACCAGCACGCGATTCTCGGTGCGCACCACCACCGCCTGCCCTTGCCCGACATCGAGCACGTCGATGCGCGCCTCGCCGAAAGGCACGCCATCGCCCGGCCACAACAGCAAGGGCAGGAGCAGCGCAAAACCGAGCCCCTTGACCGGCACCCCGCTCGGCGCCAGCGCCAGCACGACGCCGGCCAGCGCCGGCAGCAGGCTCCAGACGGGCGGCGGCGCGGCCTGCCACAACGGCCAGTCGGCACACCAGAACAGAAAGCGCATCAGGAGGTCGAGCAGCCAGTGCGCGGCGATCAACACACCGTCCCACGGGATCACCGCGCCGAGCAGGGCCAGCGGCGTCACGACGAAACTGACCAGCGGTACGGCCAGCGCATTGGCCAGCGGCGACACCAGCGAAAACTGCTGGAACACGAACAGCAGCACCGGCAACGTGACCAGCGTCGCCGCCCACTGCACGGCACCGAAAGCCCGCAACTGGCGCCGCCAGCCAGCGGTCTCGCGCTGCGCCTTGCCGATGTAGAGCAAGGCACCGACCGCCAGGAAGGACAACCAGAAACCCGGCGCCAGCACGCTCCACGGATCGAACACCAGCACCACGCCGAGGGCCAGCGCCCAGACCCGGTCGGCGGCGACATTGCGCGCCGCCAGCAGTGCGGCCAGCGCCACCCACAGCATGTACAGCGTGCGTTGCGCCGGTACGCCAAAGCCGGCGAGCAGCGAATAGCACAAGGCCATCGCACCGGCGGCCAGCAAGCCGGCCTTCTGCGCCGGCCAGCGCAGGACCAGCGCCGGCACGCGGCGCCACAAGCCGCCGACGGCCGCGCCGAACAACCCGGCAACCAGCGTCACATGGAGCCCGGACACCGAGAGAAGGTGCGTCACGCCGGTCTTGTTGAACACCGTCCACAAGCCACCGTCGATCGCCCGCTGATCGCCGATCGCCAGGGCGACCAGGATGCCCCGCCACGGATGATCGGCGGCCGGCAGCGCCTGCTCGAAATGGGCGCGAATCGCGGCACGCCAGCGGGCAATCAGCGCTTCCGGCTGCCAGACGGTCGCCGCCAGCAGCACCGCCGGCCCCGGCCGGACATAACCGGTGGCCCGGATGCCGCGCCCGAGCAGCCAGGCCTCGTAATCGAAACCGCCGACATTGACGCCGCCGTGCGGCCGCTTCAGACGAACGGTGAATTGCCAGCGCTGGCCGGGCTGCAGTTCGGGCAGGACGTCGGCCCGAGCGGCCGGGCGATACCAGTTCAGTTGCAGGCGGCGCGGGAGCACGGCACCTGCGGTCGACACCGTGTCGACGGCAAATTCGAAGCCTTCGCCGCGGCCGAAATCGTTGGGTAGCCCGACGACGACACCACTGACGACGACATCGCGCCCTTCCCAGGCCTCGTCCAGCCGGTCGGCGAGTCGCTGCTCGGCACGCCAGGCCGCCCAGGCGACGCCGGCACAGAAGGCTGCCAGCAACAGCAGGACAGACACAAAGCGATGCGCCGGCAGGGCGCCCGGTTGCCGGATGTCCCCGGTCGATCCGGCAAGCGCGGCGATGGCCGCTGCGGCCACCACGGACACGGTCAGCCACAGCGGCCAGGCAGGTAGTTGCGCCGACTGCTGAACCCAGAGAATGCCGGCGGCAAACGGCAGCACGGCAAGATGGACCCGATGAACCATGCCAATATCATGACATGATTTTGCGGTCGACCGGGATTTCGGAACATTTTTGCGATAATCGGCCGATGCGTCAGTTTCTGAAAAAATACCTGCCGGACCGTGCCACCGTCGAAAACAACCGCTGGCTGCGGCCATTCGCCAACTCGTTGCTGCATCCGGACCTGTGGCACCTGAACCGGCGCTCGGCGGCCGGCGGCGTCGCGGCCGGGCTGTTCTGCGGGCTGATTCCCGGGCCGCTGCAGATGATCGGCGCCGCGGCCTGCGCCTTGTTCTTCCGCGTCAACCTGCCGCTAGCCCTGCTGACCACGCTGTACACCAATCCGCTGACCATCGTTCCGCTCTACCTGCTGGCCTACCAGATCGGCCGGCTGCTGCTCGGCGACGGCAACGGTTTCCTGGCCCCGCCGGCGTTCTCGCCGACTGATTTCGTCGGCTGGACGCAGGCCATGCAGCAGTGGATGCTGCAGGTCGCCGAACCGCTCGGTCTCGGCCTGATCGTGCTGGCCAGCGGACTGGCCCTGAGCGGCTGGCTGCTGACGCGGCTGGCCTGGCGGATCTGGGTGACGCTGGCCCGGCGTCGCCGTATCAAGTTCTGAAGCGTGACATTTCCTTGCTCAGTGTTTCGGCCAGAACACGCAATTCGTCTGCTGCGCCGGCGTTGTTGACCGCCAGTGCGTTGTTTTCTTCGGCTTTCTGGGCAATATGCTCGACGTTTTGTGCAATTTCCGTACTGGCGGTTGCCTGTTCGCGCAAGGCAATCGTGATTTCCGAAACAGCATCAAGCACGCGTCTGGCCTGCTCCTGAACGCGCGAAATCGCCTGACCGGCACGTTGAGCCTGATCGACACCGACAGCAACGCGCTCGACCCCTCCCTTCATGCTGCCCACTGCCTTCGTGGTTCCCTGCTGGATACCGGCAATCATGCCGGCAATTTCCTGGGTTGAACTGGCCGTACGTTCGGCCAGTTTACGCACCTCGTCTGCCACCACCGCGAACCCGCGGCCGGTTTCCCCTGCCCGCGCAGCCTCGATCGCGGCATTGAGAGCCAGCAAATTGGTCTGGTCGGCAATATCCTTGATCGTGCCGACAATTGTCGAAATCTGGTCGGACTGCCGACCCAGCGCTTCCAGCGCCTCTGCCGAAACATTCACCGTTTCGGCAATACCCTGTATTTCCTCCACCACCTGCCGTACGATGGCCCCGCCTTCTGCTGCGATCCGGTCGGATTCTCGGGAATAGGATTCGGCATCCTGCGCATTCCGCGCAATATGGTCGACGCCAACGGTCATCTGCTCAACGGATGCAGCCATGCTGCCCGCCGAATCACTCTGCGCCGAGGCGCTGCTCGATATCTGATGGCTCGAATCGGCCAGCATATTGGCAACATTGCGCAATTCACCAGCATCGCTTTGAATCCGCGCAAATAGCCCGCGAATCGTCGACGCCATGTCGTTGAAGGCAAGACCGGCCTGATGCAGTTCGTCGACCCCATGGGTGTCGAAGCGGGCAGTCATGTCACCATCGGCCAGGCGACTGGCGCCATTGGAAAATGTCTCGACACTGCCGATCACCGAATAATAAGTTCCGACACCCAGATAGAGCAGCAGCAGGATCACTATCACCGATAACACGCTCTCCAGCATCAACATCCGGCTGGCCTGGTCCCTGCGCTGCTGCAACTGCTGCTCGAACTGCGGGATCAGCGTATCAAACATCAGCAAGTAGCCGGAATCAATGACTTTCGTGACCATCGCGAAGTAATCGGCTGGCTTGGTCGAAAACTGCTCGCTGAGGATATCGCGCTGAACCAGTGCCAAAACCTCTTTCACCCCTTGGGTGAATTCCCGGCTCCGGGGCTCGAGCACCGGCCGCTGCTCGGGGGCATGACGGATCACCTTTTCGATGTTGCTGTTCTGCAAGCGCAACGTTCCGTTCATGCGTTCCAGCAAGGCGGCAATGTTGCGCCGCGTATCGGGCGTCAGTTCATGACTCGTCAGCACACCGGTTCCGCGTGCCCGCATGATGCCCATTGGCTCCAGCATAGCCGGCATCTTGTTAACCACCGTATCCATCGCATAATAGCTGTCGATTTCCGGGTCCAGCGTCAGTTGCGTTTCATCCGACACATCGACCATGAAAATGAGTAGCTCGTTGATCATCGAGGTATGTCGCTTGAGGTTTTCCTCAACCGACAATCCGAGACCTTCGGCTTCAATCGACGCCCAGGTTGTCCGAATCTCCTTCCAGCGTGCCAAATCGCGCAATACTTGAGGAAGAATGGCTTCGGCTTCCGCAAGGATATGGCCGGTTTCCTGCTGTTTGGCGGCCCGTACCGGCCTCATGGCTTCGTTGCCATTCAATACACCGGACGATAGCCCGCGGTGCTGCTGGGTGTACTGGACCAGGCGATTAACCGGTTTCAGTATCTGCAGACCAGCCAGTTCGGCATCGGCGATCTTGATATCGTGACTGAGATGGACAAATACGGTGAACAACAGGACAACGACCACCGCCGACACCGTCGCCCCAAGCACCAGGAACTTTGCCGGGTAGCGCAGGCAGTTCATCAGGCCAATGGCAGGAAGAAACAAGGAACGCATGACACTCCCCCTCGGCCAGCGCGTGGCCAGAATTATCCCGACGGCCTGAATTCTAACGACATTGTCACAAAACCTGAAGCAACCCGTCGTTCAATTCGAGCACCCGGTCAGCACGCCCGGCCAAGATCCGATCATGGGTCACCATGACCAGACTGGCCCCTTGCCGCCGAACATGATCCAGTAATAAATCGAATACGATTGCGGCGGTTTGACTGTCCAGATTGCCGGTTGGTTCATCGGCCAGAATGCATGACGGACGATTTACCAGTGCCCGGGCGATGGCGGCGCGTTGTCGCTCGCCGCCGGAGAGTTCGCCCGGCCGATGGGCGAGACGGTGGCCGAGCCCGACCGCCTGCAGCATGTCGGCCGCCGCGGCCAGCGCCTCGGCCTTGCTGGCGCGGCGGATAAGCAGCGGCATGGCGACGTTCTCGACGGCGGAGAACTCGGGCAGCAGGTGGTGAAACTGGTAGACGAAGCCGAGGTGGCGGTTGCGCCAGTCGCCGCGGTCGACCTCGCCGAGCGTCGAAAAATCGCGCCCCATCAGGCTGACCTTGCCGGCCGACGGCGTATCCAGACCGCCGAGCAAATGCAGCAGCGTGCTCTTGCCGGAGCCGGAGGCGCCGACCACGGCCAGCGTCTGGCCGGCCTCGACCGCCAGATCGACGCCGCTCAGCACCGGAACTTCCAGACCGCCGCCGCTGAAGGTCTTGGACAGGCCGGCCGCCTGCAGGATGATCTCACTCATAGCGCAGTGCCTCCGCCGGATTGACCCGCGCCGCCCGCCAGCTCGGATAGAGCGTGGCGACCAGCGACAGCGCGAAGGCGATCGCCGTGACGCGCCAGACGTCGTCCCATTGCAGGTCGGACGGCAGGTCGGAAATGTAATAGACCTCCTTGGACAGGAACTGGATGCCCAGCAGCCGTTCGATCGCCGGCACCACGACGTCGATGTTGAGCGCCAGCGCAACGCCGCCGACAACGCCGAGCAGCAGCCCGATGCCGCCGACCAGCGCGCCCTGCACGACGAAGATCGCCATGATCGAGCGCGGCCGGGCGCCGAGCGTGCGCAGGATGGCGATGTCGGCCTGCTTGTCGGTGACCGCCATGACCAGCGTCGACACCAGGTTGAAGGCAGCGACGGCGACGATCAGCGACAGGATGATGAACATCATCGTCTTCTCGATCTGCACCGCCCGGAAGAAATTGGCGTGGCTCTTGGTCCAGTCGTGCAGGTAGGCATCGGCGTTGATGTAACCGACCAGTTCGCGGGCGATGCGCGGCGCCTGGAACAGGTCGTCCACCTTCAGGCGCACGCCGCTCACCATGTCGCCCATCTGATACAGGCGCTGGGCATCCTGCAGATGGATCAGCGCCAGCCCGGAATCGTATTCGTACATGCCGACTTCGAAGATGCCGACGACGCGGAAGGAACGCACGCGCGGCACCACGCCGGCCGGCGTCACCGTACCTTGCGGTGCGATCAGGGTCACCTTGTCGCCGGTGAACACCCGCAGCGAGCGCGCCAGATCGGCACCGAGCACGACACCGAATTCGCCCGGTTTCAGATCGTCCAGGCTGCCGCTCTTGATCGTCCGGCGGAAATCGGCGACCTTGTCTTCCATGTCGGGCAGGATGCCGCGCACCAGCGCGCCCTTGACCCCGCCATCGACCGAAAACATCGCCTGCGACTGCACGAAGGGTGCCGCCGCCTTCACCTCGGGATGGGCCAGCGCCTGCTGCGCGATGGCCGGCCAGTCGGCCAGCTCGCCGCTGACGCCGGTGATCTGGATATGCGAGGCGACACCGAGAATGCGTGTACGCAATTCCTTCTGGAACCCGTTCATCACCGACAGCACGACGATCAGGGCAGCAACGCCGAGCCCGATGCCGGCCATCGAGATCAGCGAGATGAAGGAAATGAAATGGTTGCGGCGCTTGGCGCGGGTATAGCGCAAGCCGATCAGCAACTCGTAGAAAAATGCCATTGCGGTCCGCCGAAAAACGGAAAGCCGCTATGGTACATGCTCCGCCGCCCGACAGTCTGCGCCGGCGACGACGCGGCGCTCAGCCGGCCGTCTCCGCCGGCGCCTCGTCGGCCCACAACTGTTCGGCGTCGAGTCTTACCCGATAGGCTTGATGCAATGCATCGGCCTGCAAGCGCGCCGCCTGCTGGGCGGCTTCGCCGGCCTGCCGGCGGGCCAGCAGCAGATCGCTCAGGCTGCCCTCGCCCAGGCGATAGGCACGCTGCGCCATGTCGGCTGCCGCTCCCTGCCGGCGGGCGGCGTGCTCGGCGGCCTCCCAGGCGAGCAATGCCGCCCGCGCACGACGCAGCTGATTGACCGCGGCCAGTTCGACTTCGCGGCGCACCGCCAGCAGGCGCTGGTTTGCCGCATCGGCACTGGCGGCCGCCGCACGCTCGCCGGCCCGCCGGGCACCGCCGGGCAACGGAATACTGATGAAGGCGCCGAGCACCTGCTCCTCGCCGCCCCGCTCGCGGGAAAAGGCGACGCCCAGCGCCGGATCGGGCAGCCGCTCGGCGCGCTGGCGCGCGGCGCCCAGTTCGGCAATCCGGCGCTCGCCCTGAGCCAGCGCCAGCTCATGGCTGCGGTCGACCAGCGTCGCCACCCATTTTTCATCGTCGCCGGGCAAGGCCTGCGGCACCGGCAAGGCTTCGTCGTCGACCAGCGGCAGGCCGGGATAGCGGCGCGCCAACTGTTCGCGCTGACGCGCTGCCTCCGCCCCCAGCAATTGCGCCTGGGCCTCCGACTGGGCATGTGCCGCCTGGGCCAGCGTCAGCTCCAGGCGCGAAGCGTCGCCCAGCGCCAGCCGCCGTTCGACGATGGCGAGCTGACCGGTAAAACTGTCGCGGGCCGCCAGCGCTTGCCGCCAGGCTGCCGTTTCGGCGCGCCAGGCGAACCAGTCGAGCAGCAACTGGCGACGGGCTTCATGCTGGTTGTCGCCATAGGCCGACCGGGCACGGGCCAGCGTCGCGTCGCCCAGTTCGCCGTCGAGACCGGCCTTGCCGGGCAGGCGGAACGAGCGTTCGAGCGCGCTGTTCCACTCGCCGAAACGCTGGCGTTCGGCCTCGGGCGGCGCACTGCGCCGCTGCTGTCCACCCAGTCGCAAGGTCCATTCGTAGGGACCGGCAATCAAGCGTTCGCGCTGCGCCGAGCCGACCGCCAGCTCGCTGGCCGCCGCCCGGGTTTCCGGACGCTCGTCGAACATGCGCCGTACCGTCTCGTCCGGCGGCAGGCCGGGCCAGTCGGCAGCGGCCGCCGTGCTGACCAGCCACAGGGCGAGGCACAGACGGGTTTTCATAGCCGCCCCCGCTCGAGCACCGGCACGATCCAGTAAAACAGGCCGGCACCGGCCAGTTCGCCACGCAGCACGGCGAGCAAGGCCTGCATGTCGTCCGCCCGACCGAGCGTGCGGATCGTCGTACGCGGCGCGTGACCGGCCACCCGCTCGGCATCGGCCTGCAGATCGACCAGCGGGCCGTGCCCCTCGCCGTGATTGGCGGTGAAGCCGGCGACCAGATCGGGATGGGAAAGCAGCAGATCTTCGACGGTCTGCGCCAGATCGGCAGGCATGACCAGGGTGAGCAGGACATCAGACATCGATTTTCTCCCGACGGGTGACGGCGGCCGGCAGGCCGAAGCGACGGAACAGGATGGGCAGCAGGACGAGGGTCAGCACCGTCGAGCTCAACAGACCGCCGATCACCACGACGGCGAGCGGCCGTTGCACCTCGGCACCGGGGCCGCTGGCGAACAGCATCGGCACCAGGCCGAAGGCGGCGATGCAGGCCGTCATCATCACCGGCCGCAGGCGACGCCGGGCGCCTTCGGCAACGGCCTGGCCGAGCGCCATGCCACGGGCCAGCAACTGGTTGAAATGGCTGACCATGACCACCCCGTTGAGCACGGCGACGCCGAGCAGCGCGATGAAGCCGATCGACGCCGGCACCGACAGGTATTCGCCGGAAACCAGCAGACCGAAGACACCGCCGATCAACGCGAAAGGGATGTTGGAGAGGACCAGTAGCGCCTGGCGCACCGAACCGAAGGTGGAAAACAGCAGGAAGAAGATCAGGGCCAGCGCGATCGGCACGACCAGCGCCAGCCGTGCAGCGGCCCGCTGCTGGTTCTCGAACTGACCGCCCCAGACCAGCCGGTAACCGGTCGGCAGCGGAACCTCGCGGGCCACCGCCGCCCGGGCTTCATCGACGAAGCCGACCAGATCGCGACCACGCACGTTGGACTGGATGACGACGTAGCGCTGGGCGTTTTCGCGATCCACCTTGACCGGCCCATCGACCCGCTCGATGCGCGCCACCTCGGCCAACGGCACGCTGCCGCCGTCAGGCAGGGTCAGCCGCAATGCGGCGAACTCGGCCGGTGCGTCGCGCAGCCGGGCCGGCCCGCGCAGGACCAGCGGCACCCGGCGGCCGTCCTCGATGACCACGCCGGCCTGCTGTCCTTCAAGCAGGCTTTTCAGCACCTGCTGCACCTCGTTGACCGGCAGCCCGAAACGGCCGGCGGCCAGCCGGTCGATGCGCACCTGCAGGTATTGCACGCCGTCGTTCTGCAAGGTGAAAGTATCTTCGGCACCGCGCACCTTTTTCACGGTATTTTCGATGTCGACCGCAAGACGGTTCAAGGTCGGCAGATCGGGGCCGAAAACCTTGATCGCCAGATCGCCGCGCACGCCCGTCAGCATTTCGGAAACCCGCATGTCGATCGGCTGGGTGAACGAAAAACCGACGCCCGGAAAATCGCTCATCACCTCGCGCAGCCGGTCGGCCAGCCAGGCCGGGTCGGACTGTCGCCAGCTATCGCGCGGCTGCAGCACGAGGAAGCTGTCGCTCTGATTGAGGCCCATCGGGTCCAGGCCGAGTTCATCGGCGCCGGCGCGGGCAACGATCGAGCGGACCTCGGGCACGCGCTCGAGAATCGCCTGCTGGATGCGCCGGTCGATAGCTAGCGTCTGGTCCAGCGAAATCGACGGCAGCTTTTCCAGCTGCATGATCATGTCGCCCTCGTCCATGGTCGGCATGAAGCTCTTGCCGAGCAGCGGGAAGGCGGCGGCAGCGCCGGCCAGGGCGAGCAGCGCGGCAATCACGTAACGCCGGGAATGGCGCAGCGCCGAATCGAGCACCCGGTCGTAGATCGCCGCCAGGCGGGCGACCAGCCAGGGCGTATGGTGGCTGCCGCGGCGGATCAGCCACGAAGCGAGCACCGGCACCACGGTCAGCGACAACAGCAGCGACGCCGACAGCGCGAACACGATGGTCAGCGCCACCGGCCCGAACATCTTGCCTTCCAGCCCCTGCAGCGTCAGCAGCGGCAGGAAGACGATGATGATGATGGCAATGCCGGAAGCCACCGGCGCCGCCACCTCGCGCGCCGCCCGGAACACCAGGTGCAGCGCCGGCAGCCGCCGGCTGGCCGGATCGTCGGCCGCCAGCTGGCTCTCGACGTTCTCGACGACGACCACCGCGGCGTCGACCAGCATGCCGATGGCGATGGCCAGCCCGCCCAGACTCATCAGGTTGGCCGACAGGCCGGCCAGCCGCATCATGATGAAAGCGGCCAGCGCCGACAGCGGCAGCATCAGCGCGACCACCAGCGCCGCCCGCAGATTGCCGAGGAAGGCCAGCAACAGCAGAACGACCAGCACGCTGGCTTCGAGCAAGGCGCGGGCGACGGTGCCGACCGCCCGGTCGACCAGCCGGCTGCGGTCGTAAAACACGTCGACATGCACGCCGGCCGGCAGACTGGGCGCCATTTCGGCCAGCCGCGCCTTGACCCCTTCGACGACCTTGCGGGCATTTGCCCCGCGCAAGCCGAGCACCAGGCCCTCGACCGCCTCGCCCCGGCCGTCGCGGCTCACCGCGCCGTAGCGGGTCAAGGCGCCGTAACCGACCTCGGCGACGTCGCCGACGCGCACGACACGTCCGTCGCGGCTGCGCAAAACGATGGCCCGTACGTCGTCGACCGTGGCAATCGCGCCCTCGGCCCGGACCAGCAGCGACTCCTCGCCATCGTTCAGGCGGCCGGCGCCGTCGTTGCGGTTATTGGCTTCGAGGGCCGCCTGCAGTTCGCCCAGCGACAGACCGCGCGCCGCCAGTTGCAACGGATCCGGCCGCACATCGAACGTCCGCACCTCGCCGCCCAGGCTGTTGACCTCGGCGACGCCGGGGATCGTGCGCAACTGCGGGCGGATCACCCAGTCGAGCAGCGTCCGCTTGTCGGCCAGCGGCAAATCGCCTTCGATGGTGAACATGAACATTTCGCCGAGCGGCGTGGTGATCGGCGCCAGCCCGCCGCTGACGCCCGGCGGCAGGCTGTCCATGGCAATCGCCAGGCGTTCGCCGACCTGCTGGCGGGCCCAGTAGATGTCGGTGCCGTCTTCGAAATCGATGGTGATGTCGGTCAGTGCGTATTTCGACGTCGAGCGCAGCAGGCGCTGCTTCGGAATGCCGAGCATTTCCTGCTCGATCGGCACGACCAGCCGGGTTTCGACCTCTTCCGGCGTCATGCCGGGCGCCTTCAGGATGATCTTGACCTGGGTCGTCGACACCTCGGGAAAGGCATCGATCGGCAGGCCCATGAAGGCGGCGACGCCAGCGGCCACCAGCAACACGCTCAACACCAGCACGAACAGGCGCTGGGTCAGCGCAAAACGGATCAGGCGTTCGAGCATCACGGCGCCCCGTGCCCGCCGAGCATCGCCTTCAGCCCGGAGACGCCGGTAACGACCAGCTTTTCTCCGCCAGCCAGGCCGTCGACCGTAACCGTGCCGGCACTTTCCGCCAGCACACGCACCGGGCGGGCGATATAGCCACCGCCCGCAGCGGCGACGAAGACCAGCGTCTGGCCGGCCTGGCGAACCAGCGCCGCAGCGGGAATCGCCTTGCCGCCGGACAACGACCGGGCCAGTTCGACTTCGACGCTTTGTCCCGGCGCCAGTTGCGCGGCGCCGTCGCCGACCTCGGCGCGCACGCTCAGGCTCTGGCTGCCGGTATCGATCGCCCGGCCGACGGCGATGATCCGGCCGTTGACCGCCGGTCGCAGCACCCTGACCGCATCGCCGTTGCGCAAGCCGGCCGCCATCGCCTGCGGCACCTGGATTTCCAGCCACAGCGGCGACAGCCGGCCGATCCGGTAGATCGGCGCCCCGGCTTCCAGGCGCTGGCCGAGCTGGGCATCCTGAGAAAGCACCGTGCCATCGATCGGCGCCCGCAACGCCAGTTCTCCGGCCAACCGACCGGCCGCCGCCCCGATCATGGCCAGGCCGCGCGAGCGCTCGCCGGACTGGGCGGCCGCCTGGCGGGCGGCAGCCCGCGTGGCCTGCAGCCGCGCTTCGGGAATCAGGCCTTCGGCAAACAACAACTCGTCGCGTTGCAGCGACTGCCGGGCCAGTTCGGCCTGCGCCCCCGCCTGCAGCGCATCGCGCTGGATTTCCAGCGCCTGCGGGCTGCTCAGGCGGGCCAGCAACTGCCCCTTGCGCACGTTCATGCCGGGCACTGCCGTCAGCGTATCGACCACCGCGCCGATCGGCGCGGCCAGCACGCGCATCTGCGCCAGCGGCACTTCGACCCGGGCCGGCAAGCGCACGCTGCCGGCAACACCGCCGGCATCGACATCAATCAGCGTGATGCCCAGCGCGCGCACCTGGGATTCGTTCAGCGTCAGGCGGCTGGTGGACGGCGGAGTTTCAGCCAGCGCCTGGACGGCACAGGCAGCGAGCAGCAGCAGGCAGGTTCTTTTCATGACGACGAGCTTTTTCGGACAAGCTCCGATTGAACCACGCAAACATGAAAGGAAGCTGAAAGTCTTCCTTTCAGCAAGGTCTTTTCCGGGCTGCCATTTCAGCTTGCTTTAATCCAGCTTCCCGACAATGCGCCCGGTTCATCTCCATCGACTGGGAATTTGCCCTCATGCCCTGCCTGCGTTGCACCCTTTCCCGCGCCTTCCAGGAAGTCCTGCTGGTCCCTGTCCAGCGCCCGGCCCGCACGCCGGAACAAGCAATCCTGCTGGTCGCCGTCTGGATCGCGCTGACCGGCAACCACGCGTTCTGGCGCGCCATCCTGCAGGGCCGCGACGGGCTGTCGCCGAGCACCTGGGGGCTGGTCCTTGCCGTCGGTGCGGCGCTGGTCGCCGTGCATTTCCTGCTGCCGGCGCTGATCGCTCCCCGCCGCCTGCTGCGGCCGGTGCTCGGACTGTGGTTGCTCATCTCGGCACTGGCCGGTTTCTACATCGACAAGTTCGGCATCTACATCGACGCCAGCATGATCCGCAACGTGCTGCACACCGATGTCGCCGAAGCCCGCGAATTGCTGACGCCGGACCTGTTCTGGCATCTGGCGATCTTCGCCGGGGTGCCCGGCTGGCTGCTCTGGCGCAATGTCTTTCCGGCAACGGACGGCTGGCGTGCCGGCTGGCTGCGGCGTGGCCTGTGGATCGTCGGCATCGGCCTGATCGGCATTGCCGGGCTGGCACTGGCATTCAAGGATCTGGCACCGCTGGTGCGCAACCACAAGGAGATTCGCTATCTGGTGGTGCCGGAAAACGCCATTTACGGGATCGCCCGCAACCTGCAGCCGAACAAGGTCGGCACCCCGCTGCGCAAACAGCCGGTCGGCCCCGACGCAAAACTCGGCGCCGCCTGGCAGCAGCGGCAGCGGCCGGCACTGTTCGTATTCGTGCTCGGCGAAACCGCCCGCGCCGCCAACTGGGGGACGCATCCGGGACCGGACGGCCAGCCACGCGACACCACCCCGGAACTGGACCGGAAACCGCTGATCCGCTTCGCCGACGTCACCAGTTGCGGCACCAACACCGAAACTTCGGTGCCCTGCATCTTTTCCCCCCAGGGTCGCCGGCATTACGACGAGGACGCCATCCGCAACAGCGAATCCTTGCTCCATGTGCTGAACCGGGCCGGCTTCCACATCGTCTGGCGGGACAACCAGTCCGGCTGCAAGGGCGTCTGCTCCGATCTCGACAGCCAGGCGCCGGACCGGCAGAGCCTGCCGCAGCTGTGTCCGGACGACCATTGCCTCGACGAAGCGATGCTGGCCGGCATGGACAAGCTGCTCGCCGACGACAAGGGCAATCTGGTCGTCGTCCTGCACCAGATCGGCAACCACGGCCCGGCCTACTTCCGCCGTTATCCGGAAAGCTTCCGCCGTTTTGCCCCGACCTGCGACACCGCCGACCTGAGCCAGTGTACGCAAGCGCAGATCGTCAACAGTTACGACAACGCCCTGCTCTATACCGATCATTTCCTGGCCCGCACCATCGATTTCCTCGAACGGCAGGGCGACCGTTACGACACGGCGATGCTCTATGTGTCGGATCACGGCGAATCGCTGGGCGAGCACGGTCTGTTCCTGCACGGCATGCCCTACGCCATCGCCCCGCGTGAGCAGACCCAGGTCCCGATGGTGCTGTGGCTGTCCGACCGGTTTTCGCAGGATTTCGGCGTCGACCGCAACTGTCTGGCCCAACGCGCCCAACAGCCGGCCAGCCACGACAACATTTTCCATTCGCTGTTAGGCCTGCTCGACGTCAGCACGCAGGTTTACGATGCCTCGCTCGACCTTTCGGCGGCTTGCCGTGGCTGAGCGGCAGATCGACCGGCGCTGGCTGTACCGCCAGCTCCTGCTGCTGACGGCGATGGCGGCCGGTCTGCTGGCGCTGTTCCAGTTCACCGAACTCGACATGCGGCTGGCCGCGCTGGCCTTCGATCCGGTTCAGCAACGCTTCCCGCTGCAGACGCACTGGTTCCTGTCGACCGTGCTGCACCACGGCATGAAGCAGTTTTCGTATCTGGCGACGGCGGCGGCGCTGGTCGTCTGCTGGCTCGGCCACCGCGGCCGCCTGAACTGGCTGCCGCAACGCAATGCCTGGCTGGCGGCCAGCGGGATGATCCTGATCCCGCTGTGTACGACCTTGCTGAAAATGCTGACCAACCGCCACTGTCCGTGGGACATCGTCGAATTCGGCGGCTTCGCGCCGCATCTCGGGCTGTTCGACACGGCGCCGGCCGGGCTCAAACGCGGCCAGTGCTTTCCCGCCGGCCATGCTTCGGCCGGCTTCCTGTGGCTGGTGTGGGGGGTGGCGCTGGCCGGCGCCGGACGCCGGATTGCCCGTCTGGCGTTGATCGGCGGCCTGCTGCTGGGTGCCGTGATGGGGGCCGGACGGATGTTGCAGGGCGCCCACTTCCTGTCGCACACGCTGTGGTCGGCCTGGCTGGCCTGGGCGATCAGCGTCGGGCTGAGCGCGCTGTTCGGCGCAATGCCCTCGGCAATCAGGCCGGCGTCAGACCGATCAGACCGATCCTGAAGCCGTCGGGCAGGTTCTCCGCCTGCAGACGCGCCCCGTGCAGTTCGGCAATGCGCATGACGATGGCCAGGCCCAGCCCGTTGCCCTCGAGCACGTTGTCGCGATCACGGAAAAAACGTTCGCCGAGACGCTGCAGGGCCTCGTCCGACATGCCCTGGCCGCTGTCGGTGACAAACAGGTCGATCCCGCCAGCGGCACTTCGGCCGGCGTCGACGCGCACCGGCGCATCGGCCGGCGAATAACGCAGGGCGTTGTCGAGCAGGTTGCGCAACACGATGCGCAGCAGGTCGACGTCGCCGATCACGCCCAACTCGGCCACCCCCTCGCCGACCTGGATACGCGCCGAGGCCTCACCGCCGGCGCGGTCGATGCTCTCCACCACGTCGACCAGCAGATCGCCCAGCGCCAGCGTGCGCGAGCAAGGCAGGGTGGTCAATGGATCCAGTCTGGCCAGTCGCAGCAATTGCTCGACCAGGTGCGTGGCGCGATCGACGCCCGACTCGATCTGCGCCAGCGCCCGTGCGCGAACGGCATCGTCGTCGCTGAGCCGGGCAACCTGGGTATGCACCTTGAGCGCGGCCAGCGGCGTGCGCAGTTCGTGTGCCGCATCGGCGGTGAACCGCCGTTCGTTGTCCAGCGTCCGGCCGAGTCGGCCGAACAGGCGGTTGATCGCCTGGAGCAGCGGGCGCGCCTCGCCGGGAATGCCCGAGCGCGACAAGGGCGCCAGGTTGTCGGCGTTGCGGGCGGTGACGTCGGCGGCGAGCTTTTCGAGCGGACGCAGGCCGCTGCGCACCGACAGGTAGAGCATGAGCAGCAGGAAAGGGACAATCAGCGCCAGCGGAAACACCGTCTGTGACGCCACTTCGAGCGAAGCGCGGTCACGTACGGCGATCGCGTGCGACACCTGGACGCGGAAACGGCCATCCTCCGATTCCGCGTTGAGTACCCGCCAGCCACCGCCGTCGCGTTCGATGTCGCTGTAACCGAGCAGGCCGAGCACCGGCACATCCGGCGCGTTGGCCGAACGCACGAAGACCGTGCCGTCGCTGCGCCCGACCTGGAATTCGAGCGGCGGCTGGTACACGTCGCTGCTGTCGGCGCTGGCGGTCGCCAGACGCTCGGCCAGCACGTTGAGGTGGGAGGCGTTTTCTTCTTCGAGCAGCGCCAGCAGCAAGCGACTGCTCTGCGCCAGGCTGCCGTCCATCAGTTCTTCGGCCTCGTGCTGCGCCTGTTCGTAACTGAACCAGCCGGCCAGCACCCAGATCAGCAGCACGGCGATGCCGAGCGCGGCGAGCAGACGCCAGCGCAGCGTGTTCAGCCACTCCGGCAGCCGGATCACGCTTCGCCGCCCAACTGGTAGCCCAGGCCGCGGACCGTCCGGATGAAATCGCTGCCGAATTTCTTGCGCAGGTGGTAGACATAGACTTCCACCGTATTGCTGCCGGCCTCCTCGCCCCAGGCGTAGAGGCTTTCTTCGAGTTGCGCCCGGCTGCGGATATGTTTCGGATGTTGCAGGAATTCCTGCAGCAGCGCGTACTCCCGGGCCGACAGCGTGATTTCCTCGCCCTTGCAGGTCACCCGGCGGGCAGCCGGATCGAGGGTGACGTCGCGATGCCGCAACAGCGGACTGGCCTGACCGCCGGCACGACGCAGCAGCGCCCGCAAGCGGGCCTGCATCTCGCCGAGGTCGAAGGGCTTGGTCAGGTAATCGTCGGCGCCGCTGTCGAGACCGGCGATCTTGTCGTCCGGTGTGTCGCGCGCGGTCAACACCAGGACCGGCGTCGATTTGCCGGCACCGCGCAGGGCCTGCAGCACGCCGATGCCGTCCCGGCGCGGCAAGCCGAGATCGAGGATGCACGCATCGTAATCGTGATCGAGCAAGGCGCGCAGCGCGGTTTCTCCGTCGCGCACCCAGTCGACCGCATAAGCGGCGATGCCCAGCCCGGCACGGATGCCGTCGCCGAGCAGCGCATCGTCTTCAACCAGCAGGATTCTCAATACTAGCGTCCGATCTTGTTCAACAGGGCCTGCACTTCCTGACGCCGGCCCTGATCGGCCAGTTCCCGGCCCGGCCGCGGCGACGCCTTGAGCGCACGTTCGAGGTAGTGACGCGCTTCGGCGACCCGATCCTCATCGACCAGATACTCCCCGTAAAAGAAATTCGGGTCAATCCCGTCCGGATTGATGGTCAACGCCTTGCGCAGCATCGCCTCGGCCTGCTTCTTGTCGCCGAAGCCGACCGGCCAGCGCGGCACTTTGGCATACAGCGTGCCCAGGCTGGTGTAGGCCGAGCCCTGCAGGGATTTCTCGTCGAGCTTGAGGCTTTCCTCGAGCAGGCGACGGGCCTCCTTGGCCATCGACAGCGCACCGAGACCGCCGCGGGCGCCGGCCTCGCTGGAGACGACGATGCCTTCCCAGATCAGCGCCGCCGCCAGATTGGGATTGGCCGCACTGAGCTGGTGTGCCTTGTCGGCCAGCGCATGGTACTGGTCGGCCTGCTCCTTGGCCGGCAGCTTGTACTTGATCTCGGCCCAGCGATCCTGGATCGGCTTGACCAGTTCGTCGGCGGGTGCCGCCAGGCAGGCTGCGGTCGACGCGGCGAACAAGGAAAAAATCAGGACGGAACGACGCAACATGGAACATCTCCTCGATTCAAAGTTTTTTTGCGGCATGCCGCTTGATGACTGCCAGCTTGCCTTTGACGCCGCCATCGACCAGCGCCGGCGCGAGGCCGTTCAGCCAGGCGAACAGTCGCTCGGGAAAACCCAGCACGCGCTCCCGGGCGCAGCAAGCGAGCAGATCGACGATCGCTGCGGCGACTTTCTCCGGCGAGTCGCTGGCATTGCCCAGCGCCTGGTTGAGGGCATTCACCGCCGGCGAGTTGAGCGGCGTGTCGATGGCCCGCGGCGCGATGTGGAAGACCTCGACCCGGCTGTCCGCCAGTTCGCGGCGCAGGGCCTGAGAAAAACCGCGTAACCCGGCCTTGGCCGCGGAATAGGCGGCGAAGCCGGCGAACGGGATGCTGCCGAAGGCCGAGCCGATATTGACCACCGCCGCGGCTGGCCGCGTCCGCAACTGCGGCAGCAGGCTGCGGGTCAGCTGGATCGGGGCTTCGAGATTGGTGCGCAGGATGCGCTCGATCTCCTTGCCATCCTGTTCGTCGAGCAGGCCGAAGCCGCCGACGCCGGCATTGTTGATCAGCACATCGGCCTCGAATTGCCGTGCCGCGGCGACGATTTCGTCGATCCCGACAGACGTGCCGAGATCGGCCCGGAGCAGCCGGTAATCGCTGCCGGCCGGCATCTGCAGACGAGCCAGCTTGTCGGGATCGCGTCCGGTCAACAGCAGGACGGCGCCTTTTTTCGCCAACGCCCGGGCCAGGGCTTCGCCGAGGCCGCCGGTGGCGCCGGTCAGGACGATACGGGCACCCTTCAGTTGCATGTCGCCGTCCCCGCCACCGGCAACGCGCGGAAGACGTCGCCGTAAAGCTTGAAGAAGACGCGGGCGGCATGCGCCACATCGGCCTGGTCAGCGGGCGTCATCGCATCGACCAGACGGGCCAGGTGCTGGGTGTGCTCCTGGTCCAGCGTACCGTGCGAACGCAGGTAGGAAAACGCCTTGTCGGGCAGGCCAAGCACCTGCTGGATACGGTCGGCGGCAGTCAGCGCCAGCGCCACGCTGGTGCCTTCCAGCACATAGACCATGCCGAAGAAAGCGGCCGGATTGCCGCGCTGGATGGTGTCGTAGGCGTAGGCAACCATCACCTCGGCAGCCAGACCGGGCCGGCTGTTGCGCACAGCCTGCGCATCGCCGCCGGCGGCGGCGATGTCGTCGAGAATCCATTCCTCGTGGCCGATTTCTTCCTCGATGTATTCGGCAACGGCACGCCGCATCCAGCCCAGACGTTCCGGCAGCCGGCCGCCCAGCGTCATCAGCAGCGGCGTGGTGTGGCGGACGTGATGGTAGGCCTGGCCGAGGAAGGCCTGATAGGACTCCAGCGTGACCCGGCCCTGCAGGCAGTCGTCGATGATCGGGGCGCCGAGCAGCCAGGCGCGGGCTTCCGCGGTCGACGCTTGCAGACTTTCATAAAAGGACATGGGGCGTTTCCTTGTTCGCGTAAATCGCCGCGATGGTGGCGGCATGGTGGTCGATGATCCGTTCGCGAACCGGCCGGCCGTTGCCGGTGGCCAGTCCGTTGACCGGAGTAAACGGCGGAACGGCTTGCCAGCCGGCCAGCCGCGCATAATCGGGAAGTTGCGCGTTGACCGCAGCCAGCAGCGCGTCGACCTGGGCCGGTGCAACGCCGGGCATGGTCACCAGCAGCGCGACCGGTGCCGGCTTGCCGTCGCCGACCACCACCGCCTGGAGGATGCGGGGATCGCCGAGCAGCAGCGCTTCCGGCCATTCCGGCGAAATGTTGCGGCCGAAGGACGTGATCAGCAGGTTCTTGCGCCGGCCGGCCAGATGGACGTGGCCGCGATTGTCGATGTCGCCCAGATCGCCGGTCGGGAAAGCGGCCGGCGGCGGTGCCGGCTGCCCGGCATAGCCCAGGAAGGCGCGCGTCTCGACGTTCAGTTCGCGGGCGTCGGCAACCACGCGGGCGTGACCGAGCGGCCGGCCGACGCCGTCGCCGTCATCGCCCGGGCGGTTCAGACAAGTCACCGAACCGGCTTCGGTCAGGCCATAGCCCTGATAGGCCGGAATCCCCGCCGCCCGCGCCTGGGCCAGCAACTCGGCGGCCACCCGGGCACCGCCGACGGCGGCAAAAACCAGCGATGCCGGCGGTCGACCGCCGGACTGGCGCAAAAATGCGGTCCATGCCTTGAGCAGTTCCGGCACCAGGATGACGCTCGCCGCCTGCACGCGATCGGCCGCCGCATTCAGCGCCCCCGGATCGAACCCCTGCCGGCCCGCCCAGCCGAGTTCGGCGAGCGGCGGCAGATGTACCGGCATGCCGCGCAGCAAGGGCGCGTAGACGCCGGCGACGTTTTCCAGCAGCAAGGCCAGCGGCAGCACGCACAGATGACGGGTCAGCGGCAGATCGTGCAAGCGGTCGCGCACCGCCAGCGCCGTGTCGTGCAGGCCTTCGGCGCTCAGACAGACGCCTTTCGGCGCACCGGTACTGCCGGAAGTGAAGGAAATCTTGGCGGTTCCCGGCGGCAACTCGACCGCCGGCGTGACGCGCCGCATCCAGGTCAGTCCCTGCCACTCGCCGAGCAGACAGAAACCGAGATCGAGCCGGCCGATGCGTTCCGGCTGATCGGTCAGCAGGCTGTCGGCAGCCGACTGGCTCAGCGCGTGCGCCATCTGCGCGTCGCTGAAGAAGGCCGGCAACGGCAGATGCACCACGCCGGCCTGCTGGGCCGCCAGATCGGCGACCACCCAGGCCGGGCTGTTGTCGGCCAGCACCGCCAGCACACGGCTGCCGGCCAGACGCGCGCCCAGCACATCGACTGCCGCGGTGACGCGCGCCACATCCCAGGTCTCGCCGGCGCCGCCGACCAGCATGATCTCCTCGGCCGGCCGGCTATCCAGCAAACTGCGCCAATTCACGTCAGTCACCGGCGATCTCCCGGTCCACAGCCAGCCGGATGCGCCCGGCGACGACGACCGGATCGGTCTCGTAGTAGCTGCCCCACGAACTCGCCTGCTCGCCCAACCGGGCCGGATCGGCAGCGGCAAGCGCCAGCGGGGCCAGGCCGAGCTTGCGGAAGATGCCGATCAGTTCGCGGGTGGCGGTGAAACAGACCCATTCGAAACCCAGGCGATCGAGATGCGCCGCCAGCCGCAGGATCACGTCGACGCTGCTGCCGGCACGCTCGGCAGCCAGATTGCCGACCTCGACGATGCGCTCGCGTGCCACCGGCTGACCGGCCAGCCGGCTGACCGCCTGATCGACCGGTTCGTCCAGATACTGTTCGAGCATCAGCCGCCGGTCGGCGGCGCTGCGCCAGCCGGCCGCGGCACGGATCACGCCGTCGCGTTCGACGAGCATCAGGTTGGGCGCGAATCCCGGCACTTCGGCGGCGTAGTGCTTGCGGAACACCGCGCGCACGAACGCCTCGGCCGCGTCGCGCTGCGGCCCGCCGGGCACGACGTGGCGGATGATCGGCGGCTGCCGACGACTCGGAGAAAGCTGGCGCATGGCTTCCGGCATGGGGACCTCGCACGAATGGCAATGTCGGCATGCTGCCGGCCCTGCCTTAAGACGACCTTAAAGCGCGCCAAGCGGCGCCGATGGTAGACTTGGCCGTTTTTCGCCCCGTCCCGAACGCCGTGCATCTGACCCTGCTCGTCCCCGAACTGATCTGGCCCGAACCGGGCGACGACCAGACGCTGGCACACTGCCGCGCCCCCGGTCTGGCCTGGCTGGCAGCGCGGGCGCAGGTAACGCGCCAGCCGCGCCAGCCCTGGGAGGAAGCCCTGTTCGCCTGCTGCGCCCGACCGCCGCTTGGCCTGGCCACGCTGCGCCGGCTGGGCGAGGCCGACCGCCCCGACGACGTCGCCGGCGACTGGCTGTGCGCCGACCCGGTACACCTGCGTTTCCACCACGAGCGCATCGTGCTCGCCGATGCCGGTGCCTTCGCGATCGATGCCGCGCAGGCGGCGGCGCTGGTCGATGGCCTGAACGCGCAGTTTTCCGATCTCGGCCGTTTCGAAGCGGCCACGCCGCGACGCTGGTACGTACGCCTGAATGCTGCGGTCGGCCATGTCGCCGCACCGCTTTCCCAGGTGGCCGGTCGCCGCGTCGATAGCGAACTGGCCGACAAGACCGGCCCGCTACACCGCTGGCTCAACGAAGCGCAGATGGTGCTGCACACGCTGCCGACCAATGCCGCACGCCAGGCAAGCGGCGAACCGGCGGTCAACAGCCTGTGGCTGTGGGGTGCCGGCCGGCCGGTCGACATGCCGCTGCCTTTCGACGCGGTGTTCGGCGACGATCCGCTGGTCGCCGGCCTGGCCCGCCACGCCGGCCGCGAGGCCCGCGCCTGCCCGGCCGGACTGGCCGATCTGCCGGCCTCGGCCTCGCCGCTGGTCGTGCTCGACACGCTGCTGCCCAAGGTCGTCTATGAAGACCCGGACGGCTGGCTGCAGGCCCTGGCGGCACTCGATGCAGACTGGTTCACCCCCTTGCGCGGTCGACTCGGCCGCGACATCAAAAACCTCGACATCGTCGCCCCGACCGTTTACGGCCTGCTGCGCTGGACGCTGGGTACCGGCGCTCGCTGGCAATTCTGGCGCGGCCGGCGCGACATTGCCACGCTGGCCGGCGAACTGGCCAGGGAAGGAAGCCCCGCTTGACCCGCATCGTCACCCGCAGCGCGCCGCCGCGCACCGTCTGGCAACTCGAGCAGCAGGGCCTGCATCCCCTGCTCGCCCGCCTCTACGCCGCCCGAGGCGTCACCGACAAGGCCGAACTCGACTACGAACTGAAGTCGCTGCTGCCGCCGGCCGCACTGACCCACGCCGGCGACGCCGCCAGCCTGCTCGCCGACGCCATCGAGGCCGAGGCAAGAATGCTGATCATCGGCGACTACGACTGCGACGGCGCCACCGCCACCGCCGTCGGCATGCGCGCGCTGAAGGCACTCGGCGCCGACGTCGATTTCCTGCTGCCCGACCGCTTCAAGCTCGGCTACGGGCTGTCGCCGGAGATCGTCGACGTCGCCGCGCAGCAATCGCCCGACCTGATCATCACCGTCGACAACGGCATCGCCAGCCTCGAAGGCGTCGCCCGCGCCCAGCAGCACGGCATCGCCACGCTGATCACCGACCACCACCTGCCGGCGGCAACGCTGCCCGCCGCCGACTGCATCGTCAATCCGAACCAGCCCGGCTGCGACTTCCCGTCGAAGTGCATCGCCGGCGTCGGCGTGATGTTCTACGTGATGCTGGCGCTGCGCGCCGAACTGCGCGAACGCGGCTTTTTCACTGACCGCCCCGAACCCAACTTCGCCGACCTGCTCGACCTCGTGGCGCTCGGCACCGTCGCCGACGTCGTCAGGCTCGACCGCAACAACCGCATCCTGGTCAGCCAGGGCTTAAAGCGCATGCGCGCCGGCCGCCTGCAGCCGGGCATCGCAGCGCTGTTCAAGGCAACCGGCCGCGATCCGCGCAAGGCCACGGCCTTCGATCTCGGCTTCCTGATCGGACCGCGCCTGAACGCCGCCGGTCGCCTGGCCGACATGCGCCTGGGCGTCGAATGCCTGCTCACCGACGATCCGTCGCGCGCACTGCAGATCGCCCAGCAACTGGACACGCTGAACCGCGAACGGCGCGAAATCGAGGCCGGCATGCAGGAACAGGCGCTGCTGTTGCTGGAAACGATGGACGTCGAGGATGCCGCGCCGGGCATCGCGCTGTTCGACGCCAGCTGGCATGAAGGCGTGGTCGGCATTCTCGCCTCGCGGATCAAGGATCGCCTGCACCGGCCGGTATTTGCCTTCGCGCCCAGCGAAGGCGGCATCGTCAAGGGCTCCGGCCGTTCGATTCCCGGCCTGCACCTGCGCGACGCGCTGGACCTCGTCGCCAAGCGTGCCCCCGGCCTGCTGCTGCGCTTCGGCGGCCACGCGATGGCTGCCGGCGCAACGCTGCGCGCCGAGGACTTCACGCGCTTCCAGACCTTGTTCGCCGATGTCGCCGGCGAACTGCTGGCGCCCTCCGACCTGACCCGCACACTGGAAACCGACGGCGCCCTCGAAAGCGGCTACATCTCGCTGGAAATCGCCCGCCTGCTGGAAAACGAGATCTGGGGCCAGGGTTTCCCGGCACCGCTGTTCGTCGATGAATTCGACGTCGAACAGCAGCGCGTGCTCAAGGAAAAGCACCTGAAACTGCGCCTGAAGAAGGGCAACGCGCGGATCGACGCCATCCAGTTCAATTTCAGCGCCCAGCCCGGCGCCCGCACGCGCGCGGCTTTCCGGCTGTCGATCAACGAATACCAGGGCGTCGAGAACCCTCAACTGATGATCGAACACCTGGAGTAAGGCGGCATGCGCCGGAAAAAAGCCCCGATCCTGCGGTCGACCGCAGGATCGGGGCTTTTTTCTGCCGGCGGCCGGACGGCCGCCAGCCTTACGGCTTGATCGCCACCTTCAGCACGCCGTCGCGCTGGTTGGCGAACAGATCGTAGGCGGCGACGATGTCGTCGAGCTTGTACTGGTGGGTGACCAGCACGCCGAGATCGAGGCGTTCGGCAGCCAGCACGTTCATCAGCCGGCGCATGCGTTCCTTGCCGCCCGGACACAACGCGGTATTGATCCGGTGATCGCCGAGGCCGGCAGCGAAGGCAGACAGCGGAATGGTCAGGTCGCTCGAATAGACCCCCAGGCTGGACAGCGTGCCGCCCGGCTTGAGCACCCGCAGCGCCGATTCGAAGGTGCCCTGCGTGCCGAGCGCTTCAATGGCCGAATCGACGCCGCGCCCGCCGGTCAGCTTCATGATTTCGTCGACCACATCGCAATGGTGGAAATTCAGCGTCACGTCGGCGCCCATCACCCGGGAAATGCCCAGCCGGTGGTCGTTGCCGTCGACAGCGATGATCGTCGTCGCGCCGAGCAGGCGGGCGCCGGCCGTGGCGCACAGGCCGATCGGTCCCTGGGCGAACACCGCGACGGTATCGCCGAGCCGGATATTGGCGTTCTCGGCGCCCTTGAAACCGGTGGACATGATGTCCGGGCACATCAGCACCTGTTCGTCGCTCAGGCCGTCGGGAATCGGCGCCAGATTGCCCTGTGCGTCGGGCACCAGCACGTACTCGGCCTGCGTGCCGTCGATCAGGTTGCCGAAGCGCCAGCCGGCGGTCGCCTTGTAGCCGTGGCAGCCGCATTTGCCGGCGCCGACCAGGTAGCTGCCATCCTGCGACGGCACGCCGTCCTGCGCCGCATAGGAAGCGAAGTTCGGGCAGATGGCACCGGCGATCACCCGCTGCCCCTCGCGATAGCCCTGCACCGCGCTGCCCAGCTTTTCGATGACGCCGACCGGCTCGTGTCCGACGGTGAGGCCCGGCGCAACCGGGTATTCACCCTTCAGGATATGCACGTCGGTGCCGCAGATGGTGGTGGTGGTGATGCGCACCAGCGCATCGTTCGGCCCGATCTCCGGCAGTTTCTTGTCGGCCAGTTCAATCCGGCCGGGGGCCACGAAAACTGCTGCTTTCATCATGCTCATGGAAAGTCTCCCGAATCGTGAAAGAGGCAGTTTCATTATAGGCCGGCCCGACGCCCGGCATCGCCGGCAAACGGAAGCGGCCGGAATTTCTCCGAAAATGCGCGGTCGACCGCAGCAAGCGGCGTTTTTTGTCGGCAAAACATCCCCATGTACTGGCGACGGACCGGCCGGAACGGTATGCTTCGCCGTCCCTTCCTTTGCTTCCGTGATGAATTCGGAAACCGCGTACGTGATCGGTGCCTTGATGATGCTCGCCAACGGCGGCGTCCTCGGTCTCGTGCACCGGGATCTGCTGCCCAGCCTGCGTCCGAGCGCCGTTTCGTGGCGCATCGGCACCTTGCTGATCGCCGGCGGTTGCCTGATCATCCTCGGCCAGAAACAGTTGCCGGCGCACATCATCCTGCCGCTGGCCAACGGCATGATCATGCTCGGTTTCACCGGTTACTGGCGCGCCATACGGCAGTTCTACGACCTTCCCGACCGGTTCTGGATGCTGCTGCCGTTCGCTGCCGGCACCTTGTCGACTTTCTGGTTCACCGCCATCGTGCCGGTCATCGGAGCGCGCGTCATGGCCGTGACGCTGTGCTGGCTGGCGCTGTTCTCGTTCTGTTCGGCCACGTTGCTGTCGCCGCGCCTGCAGGACAATGCGCTGAGCCGCCGGGTGCTGGCCTGGATCTTCCTTGGTGCGGCAGGCTTTGCGCTGCTCCGGCTGATGCTCTTCGTGCTGCCCGGCATGCCGCCGATCGACAACGTCGTCGATTCGAGCAACTGGATCAACATCGCCACGCCGATGGTCGCCGGCATCATGCCGGTGGTCGGCACCACCGCCTTCCTGCTGATGTGTTCCGAACGCCTGCGCCGGCAGTGGGAGCACGCGGCGTCGACCGATTACCTGACCGGCCTGGCCAACCGCCGGACCCTGGCCGAGGCCGGCGAACGCCGTTTCCGCGAGATGCGGCGCGGCGACCAGCGTCTGGCAGTGGCGGTCATCGACATCGATCATTTCAAGTCGATCAACGACCGCCACGGCCACGACACCGGCGATCAGGCGTTGCGCCATGTCGCCGGCACGCTGGAACGGCATTGCCGCAACGACGAGCTACCCGGTCGCCAGGGCGGCGAGGAGTTTGTCGTGGTGCTGTCGGTGTCCGGCCCGGAAGAAGCCAGCCAGGCCGGCGAACGTTTGCGCCAGGCCGTCGAAAGCCAGCCCTTTCGCGTCGGCGACATCGCCATGCCGGTCACCGTGTCGATCGGCATCGCCTGCCAGACGCCGTCCGACGCCAGTTTCGACCAGTTGCTCGGACGGGCCGATGCGGCACTCTACACCGCCAAGGACAGCGGCCGGAACCGTGTGGAAAGCGCCGGCTAGCGCTGCAGCTGCCCGCGCAGGTAATCGGCCAGCTGAACCTCGGCCAGCGGTTTGGCAAACAGGTAGCCCTGAAATTCCTGGCAGCCGAGCGCGTTGAGCACCGCCAGCTGGGTCTGCTTCTCGACCCCTTCGGCGACGACCCGCAGGTTGAGGCTGTGGGCCAGCGACACGATGGCGCGGGTGATCGCCAGCCCCTCGTTGCCGGCATCGCATTCAATGACGAAGGAACGATCAACCTTGAGGATGTCGATCGGGAAACGCTTCAGGTAGGCCAGCGACGAATAGCCGGTACCGAAATCGTCGATTGCGATGAATACGCCCATCGCCTTCAGTTCGTTGAGCACGCCCAGCGCCCGCTGTACGTCGCCCATCAGCACACCTTCGGTGATTTCGAGTTCGAGGGCCTCCGGCGGCAGACCGGCTTCATCGAGAACGACCCGGACCAGGGCCGCCAGATCCTTTTCGCGGAACAGGCTCGGCGAGATATTCACGGCCACCCGCAGATCGCGGAAGCCCTGCGCCCGCCAATGCGCCGCCTGGCGGCAGGCCTGACGCAACACGAACCAGGTCAATTGACCGATCAGGCCGTTTTCCTCGGCCAGCGGGATGAAGCGGACCGGCGAGACCGAACCGAACTCGGCGCTGTCCCAGCGGACCAGCGCCTCGAAGCCGAAAGGCCGGCCACGGGTGTCCACCTTGGGTTGATAGACCACGAACAGCTCTTCCTGCTCGACCGCCCTGCGCAATGCGGAATCGAGCGCCAACCGGTCGCGCGCCGCGACGTTGAGCGCTTCGGTATAGAACTGGAACTGCCCCTTGCCGAGCTTCTTGGCATGATGCATCGCCGCGTCGGCATGGCGCAGCAGCGCTTCGAGATCGATGCCATCGTCGGGAAAGACGCTGACGCCGATGCTGCAATCGACGCGCAGTTCGTGCCCGTCGAGCATGATCGGATCGGCAATCGCATCGCGCACCCGGTGCAGGATGTGCAGGGTATCGGTCAGGCTGCCGTAATCGCCGAGGATCAGTACGAACTCATCGCCACCGTAACGGGCAACGGTATCCGATTCCCGCAGGCAGGCCTGCAGACGCTTCGCCACCTCGACCAGCAAGCGGTCGCCGGTGCCGTGGCCAAGGCTGTCATTGACGAACTTGAAGTTGTCGAGATCAACGAAGGCCAGCACGCCGCGCCCGCCGCGCCGCTGGGCCATGCGCAATGCCTGCTGCAGACGGTCCTGGAGCAGGTTGCGATTGGGCAGACCGGTCAACGGATCGTGCGTCGCCTGATATTCGAGTTGCTGCCGGTAACGGTGCTGGGCGGTGATGTCCTCGACCGTGCCCTCGTAATACAGCGCCTCGCCTTGCGGGCTGTAGACCACGTGGGCATGTTCCGAAATCCAGATCCGGCTGCCATCGCGGCGATAGACCTCGGATTCGAATTCGGTGACGCGGCCGTGTTCGCGGATCAGCTGCTTGAATGCCTCGCGGCGCTCCGGATCGACGTACAGATTGCCGGCGATGTCGGACAGGCCGGCCATCAGTTCGGAGGGCGACTCGTAGCCATAGAGCTGGGCCAGCGCCAGGTTGGCCGCCAGGTAATGCCCGTCGATCGAGGTCTGGAACATGCCGACGACGGAATCCTCGAAGATGCTGCGGTAACGCAGTTCGGCATCGGCCAGTTGGCGCTGCCCCAGCACCTGTTCGGTGATGTCCTCGATGAAGCCCTCGAGCACGCGCTTGCCATTTTCGTCGAGCACCACCGAGCCGCGCTCGAATACCCAGCGTTCGCGGCCGTCGCGATGGGTGATCCGGTATTGCAGACGATAACGCCCGCTGCCGGCCATCGCGTCGACGATCACCTGACGCGCCCGCGCCCGATCGTCGGGATGCGTGATCGCATCGAGCGAAGTCACCTTGTTGTACTCCAGTTCGTCCGGACAGTAACCGGTCAGTTCGCGGCTGCCGTCGCTGACGAAATGCATGGTCCACTGTTCGTCGATCGCACAGCGGAAAACCATGCCATCGAGATTGCGCACCAGAACCTGCAGCACCCGCTCGCTGTCGATGCCGGCCCATGCCGAATCGCGACGCTTGCGCAGCACCGGCAGAAAACCTTTGGGAGGGACGATATCGTTCACGTCGGACATGGATGGAGTCAGCAGAAACAATGTTGATACAGCAAGTTCCTTGCCTGAATGAAACAAAGGACAAACTTGCCAAAATCCGAACAAAAACAACAAGAACGCCGATGTCGAATCGGCACCGACGCACCAGACAGGTGCAAACTTTCTGCTGCATTGCACCAAACACCGACAGATCGCGTCAACCGCGCGTTGTATAATTCGCCGTTTGAATTCAATCGGTTGACATGACAATGGAAGCAGAACAGCTCAACAGCATCGCCAACAAACTCGACGACCTGGCGCAGCGCGCCGATGAGTTACGGAGGTATCTTTGACTACGACAACAAGCGCGAACGCCTGACCCTCCTCAACAAGGAGATGGAAGACCCGAAGATCTGGGATGACCCGAAACGGGCCCAGGAACTCGGGCGCGAGAAGAAATCGCTGGAAGACATCGTGCTGGTGCTGGAAGCCGTCGATGCCGGCATCCGCGATGGTCGCGAACTGTTCGAAATGGGGCGCGACGACGGCGACGACGATACGCTGCTGGCGGTGGCCGCCGACAACGAGGAACTGGAAAAGAAGGTCGGCAATCTCGAATTCCGCCGGATGTTCAACAACCCCTCCGATCCGATGCCCTGCTTCCTGGAAATCCAGGCCGGCGCCGGCGGTACCGAAGCCCAGGACTGGGCGTCCATGCTCCTGCGCATGTACCTGAAATACGGCGAAAAGAAGGGGTTTACCGTCGAGGTCATGGAAGAGTCGGAAGGCGACGTCGCCGGCATCAAGAGCGCCACCGTCAAGTTCTCCGGCGACTACGCCTACGGCACCCTGCGCACCGAAACCGGCATCCACCGCCTGGTGCGCAAGTCGCCGTTCGACTCCAACGCGCGCCGCCACACCAGCTTCACCTCGGTCTTCGTCTTCCCGGAAGTCGATGATTCCATCGAAATCGCCATCAACCCGGCCGACGTGCGTACCGACACCTACCGCGCTTCCGGCGCCGGCGGCCAGCACATCAACAAGACCGACTCCGCCGTACGTCTGACGCACGTGCCGACCGGCATCGTCGTGCAGTGCCAGAACGACCGTTCGCAGCACCGCAACCGCGACGAAGCCTGGTCGATGCTGCGTGCCCGTCTGTACGAGCACGAACTGCGCAAGCAGCAGGCCGAGCAGCAGAAGCTGGAAGACGCCAAGTCCGACATCGGCTGGGGTCACCAGATCCGTTCCTACGTGCTCGACCAGAGCCGGATCAAGGATCTGCGCACCAACTACGAAGTCGGCAACACCCAGGGCGTGCTCGACGGCGACCTCGACGGCTTCATCGAAGCCAGCCTGAAACAGGGCGTCTGACGACGCCGGCCGGCAGGTCTAGACCGACCAGCCGGCCGCGCGGTCCAGCCACAGCAGCACCGTCTCGTAGAGTCGCTCCGGCACCACGGGCTTGGCGATGAAATCGTCCATGCCCGCGTGCAGGCAACGTTCGCGGTCCTCGGCGAAGGCGTTGGCGGTCATCGCCACGATGGGCATGTCGCCGCCCAGCTCGCGGATTCGCCCTGCCGCTTCGAGACCGTCCATGCGCGGCATCTGCATGTCCATCAACACCAGTGCCGGCGGTTCGCGATCGATCTCGGCCAGCGCCGCCAGACCGTCCACCGCGCAACGTACGGTCAACAGCGCATCGCGCAGCAATTCGCCGGCCACCTCCCGGTTGATCTCGTCGTCTTCGACGAGCAGCACGCACCGGCCGGCGTGCCGTTCGCGCAGCTGGCGCTCGGCCGCCAGGACTTCCGGCGCATCGGCGGCGGGCGCCGGCGCCCGCGAAAGGCGCACGGTAAACCAGAACCGGCTGCCCTCGCCGAGGCGACTCTCGACACCGCTCTCTCCCCCCATCAGACCGACCAGCCGGCGGGTGATTGCCAACCCGAGTCCGGAGCCGCCATAACGGCGTGCGGTCGACGTGTCGGCCTGCTGGAAATCGTCGAAGACCCGCTCGCAGTCCGCGTCGGCCAGACCGATGCCGGTATCGCTCACCGAAAAGCGCAGCGTGACGGCAGCGGCGTCGTCGGCCAAGCGTTCCAGCGCGATCGTGACGCTGCCGCTGTCGGTGAACTTGATGGCGTTGGCGACGTAATTGATCAGGGCCTGCGTCAAGCGTGTGGCATCGCCCAGCAAGACCTCGTCCGCTCCGGCTGCGACATCGACGAACAGTGCCAGTCCCTTGCCGGCAGCCTTGGCCTTGAGCATGGCAGCCACGTTGGCGACGATCGCCCCCGGCGTCAGCGGCAGCGATTCCAGCGTCAGCCGGCCCGCCTCGATTCGCGACAGGTCTAGCACATCGTTGATGACCCCGAGCAGCAGTTTGCCGGCCGCATCGATGCGCTCGGCACGTTCGGCCTGCGCCGGGGGCAGGCCGTCGCGGCGCATCAGGTGGGCCAGCCCGATGATGGCGTTGAGCGGCGTCCGGATTTCGTGACTCATGCTGGCCAGAAATGCCGATTTGCTGCGACCAGCCAGCTCGGCCGAATCCCGAGCCGCGGCGAGGTGCTCGGTCAGCGCACGCTCGCGGCTGACGTCACGGACCAGCAGCGCGAACTGGAGTTGCCCCTCGACCGGGTCGAGCGCCATCGACGACACCTCGACCGGGCACCGCAAGCCGTCCGTCCGGATCGCCGTCATCGCCACATGCTCGATCCGGCCGCCGCCGGCCAGCAAGGCCAGGTCGCCCTGATCGACCAGCGCCGGCAGAAAGCGTCCGACCGTGCAACCGGCCATCGCCAGCTCGCCGATGCCGAACAACTGCCGGGCGTTGGCATCGAAGGATTGCAGGTTGCCATGCCCGTCGATCACCAGTACGCCGAGCGCCGTTGCGCTGAGCAGTTGCCGGTTGCGCATGTCGCTGCGCTGGCGGGCCAGCAGATTGTGCAGACGGGCGCGCAATTCGGGCGGTGAAATCGGTTTCGGCACGTAGTCGTCGATGCCGAGATGGAACAGTTCGACGCGCCGCCGCGGATCGTCGAACGCGGTTACCGCCAGCACCGGCGTCGCGCCCTTGGGCAACGACAGGCGACGGATGCGGTTGATCAGCCGGCTGCCGCTCATCCGGCCGCCGAGCATGACATCGCACAGGACCAGTTCGTAATCGGTTTCCAGAAAGCTCGGCCAGGCGGCATCGGCCGAATCGAAGGCATCGACGACCATGCCCCATTCTCGCAACTGTTCGGCCAGCAACTCGCGCTGCTCGCGCGCATCCTCGACATACAGGACGCGGCAACGCAAGGGCTGGTGCGCCTCGAGGAAATGGCGCATGAAACTGAGCAATTCCTCGACATCCTGCCGCCGGAACAATTCGGTGATGCCCATGCGCGCCGCCTGATCGGCCAGCGCCGCGCTCGGCGTGCCGGTGAGCAGCACGACCGGCGCCTGCTGGCCGGCCTGGCGCAGGGCACAGCCGAGCTCGATACCGTCGCCGTCGGGCAACTGGCCGGCCAGCACGAAGAAATGGAAGTTTCGGGCGGCCGCTTGCGCCAAGGCATCGCGCCGCGTCGCCGCGAGGTGGAAATTCAGGTCCCGGTAGCACGCCAGATGCTGCTGCAGAATGTCGCGATAAAGCGGCGTGCCGTCCACGATCAGGATATCCACAACGATCCCCCCCAGAATTTTGTGGTTTTCCGGATGTTAGCCGAGAAGCTTTCCCTACGGACGGTAATCGGCGAAAATTCATGGTTTCATGCGGTCGACCGCAGAAACACGACGATTTCCGAGGATTGCTTTCCCATGACCGACCATAACGACAACGCCGCCCCGTCTACCGACGACAACCACATCATCGCCGAGCGCCGCGCCAAGCTGGCCGAGTTGCGCCAGGGCGGGGTCGCCTTCCCGAACGACTTCCAGCGCGAGAACACCGCGCAGAAGCTGCACGACGGCTACGGCGAGAAATCGGCGGAAGAACTCGAAGGCCTGCCGGTCGAGGTCAAGGTCGCCGGCCGCATGATGCTGAAGCGGGTCATGGGCAAGGCCTCGTTCGCCACGCTGCAGGACGTTTCCGGCCGCATCCAGGTCTACGTCGCCCGCGACAAGGTCGGCGAGGAAGCCTATGCCGCCTTCAAGGGCTGGGACTTGGGTGACATCCTCGGCGTCGTCGGCACGCTGATGAAGACCAAGACCGGCGAGCTGACCATCGCCGCCACCGGGATCCGCCTGCTGACCAAGTCGCTGCGCCCGCTGCCGGACAAGTTCCACGGCCTGGCCGACCAGGAAATGAAGTACCGCCAGCGTTACGTCGACCTGATCATGAACGAGGAAACGCGCGCCACCTTCCGCGCCCGCTCGGCCATCGTCGGCGCCATCCGCAACTACATGAGCGGCCACGGCTTCATGGAAGTTGAGACGCCGATGATGCACCCGATCCCCGGCGGCGCCGCGGCCAAGCCCTTCATCACCCATCACAACGCGCTCGACATGCAGCAGTTCCTGCGCATCGCGCCCGAGCTCTACCTCAAGCGCCTGGTCGTCGGCGGCTTCGAGAAGGTCTTCGAGATCAACCGCAACTTCCGCAACGAAGGTTTGAGCCCGCGGCACAATCCCGAATTCACGATGATGGAGTTCTACGAGGCGTACGCGAACTACCACACGCTGATGGACTTCACCGAGGGCCTGCTCCGCCACGCCGCGCGCGAGGCGCTGGGCAAGGAAGTCTTCGAATACCAGGGGCGCGAACTCGACCTGTCCAAGCCCTTCCACCGCCTGACCATCATCCAGGCGATCCAGCGCGAGCAGCCGTCGTTCACCGACGCGCAACTGGCCGATGCCGAGTTCCTCAAGGCCAAGATCGTCGCCTTCGGCGAGAAGGTCAAGCCGGGCGGCCTCGGCAGCCTGCAGCTGCAGCTGTTCGAAGCCTGTGCCGAAGCGCAGTGCTGGGAGCCGACCTTCATCATCGACTACCCGGTCGAAGTCAGCCCGCTGGCCCGCGCCTCCGACAGCAACCCGGAAATCACCGAGCGCTTCGAGCTGTTCATCGTCGGCCGCGAGATCGCCAACGGCTTCTCGGAGTTGAACGACGCCGAGGACCAGGCCGCCCGCTTCCAGGAACAGGCCAAGGCCAAGGATGCCGGCGACGAGGAAGCGATGTACTACGACGCCGACTACATCCGCGCGCTCGAGTACGGCCTGCCGCCGACCGGCGGCTGCGGCATCGGCATCGACCGGCTGATCATGCTGCTCACCGACAGCCCGGCGATCCGCGACGTCATCCTCTTCCCCTCGATGCGTCCCGAATGATGGGCGGCTGCGCTTGCCATAACGGCGTTGGCGACGAGCTTGCATAGCGCTGCCATGCGGCACTCGTCCGCGCCTTGCTCTGGCTGCGCTCGCTCGCCCATCGCTCAGTTGTCGCATCCGCAACATGACTGACGAAACGTCGCCAACCCTCGAACAAGCCGCCCGCGCATCGCTGGCGGCCGGCAAGGCGCGGGCGCGGCTGTTCGAATTCGACGGTCGGCGTTATGTCGTCAAGCGGCTCGCCGAGCAGTCGCGCGGCTTGCTGCAGATCCTGTTCATGCGCTGGGTGGTGCGCTATGTCACCGGCCAGCCTTTGCCCCTGCGAACGCTGGCGCTGAACCAGAAGGCCGGCGGCATGGATTACGAGGCCAAGCGGCTGATCAACCTGGCCGCAGCCGGCGTCCGCGTACCCGAAGTGGTGCTGGTCCTGCCCGAACTCTTCGTGCTCGAATATTGCGGCACCGTGGTGTCGACGCTGCTCGAAAAATGGACGCCCGAGGTCTGGCGACCGCAGTTGCTAACCCTCGCCCGCGAACTCGGCGAATTCCACCGGGCCGGCCACTGGCACGGTGGCGCGCAGATCAAGAACCTCACGCAGTTCGACGGACACAACTGGCGCATCGACTTCGAGGAAAACTTCGGCGAATTCCTGCCGCTGGCCGCCAGCCAGGCCAACGATCTGGTGATCTTCCTCAATTCGGTGTCGCTGGCCGGGCCGATCGACGAAGCCGAGGCCCGACAACTGCTGCCGCAACTGATCGACGCCTATTTCGCCGCCCATCCGTCGCTGATGGTCCGCACCGTGATCCGCCGTGCCAAGCCGCTGCTGCGGCTGGCCGCGGGTGTCGCCAGCCCCTTCCAGCGCTGGTCGCGCAAGGGCATCCGGCGCATCATCGTGCTTGCCGACATTCTCCGCGAGGTGTGAACCATGCAGATCCGCCAGCTCCAGGTCGTTCAGGACACTGTGCAGGACCGGCTGATGCTGCGCGTCGCCACCCAGGGCAACGAGGAATTGCGCGTCTGGTTCACCCGCCGCTTCCTGCGCGAAATCTGGCCGCATCTGGCGACCATGCTGGCGACTCACCTCAAACCGCCGGCGCAACCGGCCGGCAAGGCTGACAACCCGGCGCAGCAGCCCTCCTTCGAACAACCCTTCCGCGACGACAACGTCACCTATCCGCTCGGCGCCAACCCCCTGCTGGCCAGCGAAAGCCGCCTGAGCGCAACGACCGAGGGCAGCGCCCAGCTGACGCTCAAGGAAGGTCGCGAACGCAGCTTCAATCTCAACCTGAACGGCGAACTGCTGCAGGCCCTGTGCGCGATGCTGCGCGTATCGGCGCAGAAGGCCGGCTGGGATCTGCCGCTCGAATACGGCACGCCGGCTGCGGTCGACACGCCGGCCGGCGAAAATTTCCCGCGCCCCGGCATCCTGCACTGAGCCGCCGGCACCCCTCGGCCAGACGATGGAAAGACTGACCCCGGCCCGCCTCGAATTCGCCGACGACGGCAACACGCCGTGGTCGTCCGGCTACGGCGATGTCTATCATTCGGCTCACGGCGGCCCCGAGCAGGCCCGGCACGTCTTCCTGGCCGGCAACGACCTGCCGCAGCGCTGGCAGGGGCGCGACCGCTTCGTCGTTCTCGAAACCGGCTTCGGTCTCGGCCTCAACTTCCTCGCCACCTGGCAGGCCTGGCGCGCCGATCCGCAACGCAGCCGGCGACTGCATTTCGTCTCCGTCGAAAAGCACCCGTTCGCCGCCGCCGACCTGGCCATCGCCCAGCGCGCCTGGCCGGCATTCGGCGAACTCGCCGCAGCGCTGCAGGCGCAGTGGCCGGCGCTGACATCAGGCATGCACCGCCTGTTCCTCGACGACGACCAGGTCGTGCTGACGCTGATCTTCGGCGACGCCACCCGCTGCCTGCGCACGGTCGACGCCTCGGTCGACGCTTTTTTCCTCGACGGTTTCTCGCCGGCGAAGAATCCCGAACTGTGGTCGCCCGAGCTGTGCAGGGCGCTCACCCGACTGGCCGCCAACGGCGCCACGCTGGCCACCTGGTCGGTCGCCGGCCATGTCCGTCAGGCGCTCGCCGATGCCGGCTTCGCGCTGGAAAAACGCCCCGGTTTCGCCGGCAAGCGGCAGATGCTGAGCGGCCGTTTCCGCCAGCACCGGCCGGACCGCCATCCCTCGCCCAAGGAGCGCCGCGCGCTCATCGTCGGCGCCGGTATCGCCGGCAGCGCCAGCGCCTTCGCCCTGGCCCGCGCCGGCTGGCAGGTGACGGTACTGGAAGCCGGGCCGACGCCGGCCGGCGGCGCATCGAGCAATCTGGCCGGCGTGCTGCGCCCGCTGCCCAGCGCCGACGACAACCCCCTGTCGCGGCTGACGCGCGCCGGCTACCTGGCCACCCGTGCGCTGCTGCAAGCGCTGCCCGAGGCCCGCTGGTCGCCCTGCGGCGTCTTCCATCTCGGCCGCGATGCGGCGCATGAAAGCCAGCAGAAGAAGGCTGTCGACCGTCTCGGCTGGCCGCCCGAACTGCTGCGCTACGTCAGCCGCGACGAGGCCGCGGCGCAGATCGGCTGGCCGGTCGCGCACGGCGGCTGGTACTTTCCGCAGGGCGGCTGGGTGCAACCGCCGTCGGTCTGCCGGGCGGCGCTGGCCGCTTTTCCCGAGCGCATTGCTTTTCGCCCGGATTGCGCGGTCGACCGCATCGAACGCAGCGAAACCGGTTGGCGCCTGCTGGCCGCCGACGGCAGCGAACTGGCCGCCGCGCCGGTCGTCGTACTGGCGGCTGGCGCCGGCGCGACGCGTTTCGCGCCGTTCGCCGGCATCCCGCAAAGGGCCGCCCGCGGCCAGGTCAGTCATCTGCCGGGCGGCGACGGCGCGGGCTTGCGTCACGTCGTCTGCAAGCACGGCTACGCGATGCCCGACGTCGACGGACTACGCCTGATCGGCGCCACGCTGCAACTCGGCGACGACGATCCGCTGCCGCGCACCGCCGACCACGCGGAAAACCTCGAACGCCTGCGATGCAGCCTGCCCGGCTTCGCCGACGGCATCGATCCGGCAACGCTGACCGGCCGCGTCGGCTTCCGCCCGATGTCGCCGGACCGCCTGCCGATCGTCGGCCCGTTGCCGGACACCGCCGCCATCCGCGGCCAGCCGCGCCTCGTCGCGCAACCCCGGTTGCCCGGCCTGTGGTGCGTGCAGGGATTTGGCGCACGCGGCATCGTGTGGTCGGCGCTGATGGCCGAACTGCTGGTTTCCCGCCTCGAAGGCGTGCCGCTGCCGATCGAAAGGGATCTGGTCGAAGCCGTCGATCCCGGCCGATTTTTACTCAAATCCTGCGGTCGACCGCAGGAAGACGACGGTTTTGACGATCGCACCTGAAACGCGACGGCCGATGCCTTTTCCACCCGACGGAGCCATGCCATGATTTTCGCCCGCCCCGCAATTGCCGCCCTGGCGCTCTCGCTGCCGCTCCTCGCCGCCGCCGGCGATGCGCTCAAGCCCTTCCCGTCAGCCGCCGACGGCGAACAGCGCTACGCCATCGACCTGCCACCGCTGGCCGACGAGGCCGCCCGCAAGGTCGAACTGATCGCCGGGCGGACAATGGAAATCGACTGCAACCAGTACCGCATGGGCGGCCGATGGGAAGAACAGACCGTCCAGGGCTGGGGTTACACCTATCACCGGCTGATCCAGGTCGGGCCGGTCGTCGGCACGCTGATGGCCTGTCCGCCCGGCAGCCGCCGCCAAGCCTTCGTCGCGGTCGGCGGCGAACCGGTACTGGTCCGCTACAACAGCAAACTGCCGCTGGTGATCCATGCGCCGGCCGACGTCGAGGTCCGTTACCGGATATGGTCGGCCGCGCCGGAGAGCAAACCGGCACCGCGCCGCTGAGCCTTATATCGATCCTGCAGCGGCCTAATTACCCGATCTGATTGGCGTTCGGCCGACGGCACGGGTAAGCTTGGCCGGCTGAGCATTTCCTTTCCACACAACACGACCAGAGAGACATCCGATGAAACTGGAAACCCTCGCCGTTCATGGCGGCTACAGCCCGGACCCGACGACCAAGGCCGTCGCCGTGCCGATCTACCAGACCACGTCGTACGCCTTCGACAGCACCCAGCACGGCGCCGACCTGTTCGACCTCAAGGTCGCCGGCAACATCTACACCCGGATCATGAACCCGACCCAGGACGTGCTCGAAAAGCGCGTCGCCGCGATGGAAGGCGGCGTTGCCGCGCTGGCCATGGCCTCGGGCATGGCCGCGATCACCGCGTCGATCCAGACGATCGCCGAGGCCGGCGACAACATCGTCACCTCGTCCACGCTGTACGGCGGCACCTACAACCTGTTCGCCCACACCCTGCCGCAATACGGCATCGAAGTCCGCTTCGCCGACTACCGCGACCCGGATGCCTTCGAGAAGCTGATCGACGCGAAGACCAAGGCCGTCTTCTGCGAATCGGTCGGCAACCCGCTCGGCAACATCACCGACTTCGAAAAACTCGCCGAGATCGCCCACAAGCACGGCGTGCCGGTCATCGTCGACAACACCGTGCCCTCGCCCTACCTGTGCCGCCCGTTCGAGCACGGCGCCGACATCGTCGTCCATGCGCTGACCAAGTACCTCGGCGGCCACGGCAATTCCATCGGCGGCATCATCGTTGATAGCGGCAAGTTCCCGTGGGCCGAGCACAAGGCCAAGTTCAAGCGCCTCAACGAGCCGGACGTCTCCTACCACGGCGTCGTCTACACCGAAGCCCTCGGTGCCGCCGCTTACATCGGCCGCGCCCGCGTCGTGCCGCTGCGCAACATGGGCGCCGCGATCAGCCCGTTCAACGCCTTCCTGATCCTGCAGGGCATCGAGACGCTGGCGCTGCGCATGGACCGTATCTGCGACAACGCGCTGAAGATCGCCCGCTTCCTGCAGAACCACCCGAAGGTCAGCTGGGTCAATTACGCCGGCCTGCCCGAGCACAAGGACCACGCGCTGGTGCAGAAGTACATGGGCGGCCGCGCTTCCGGCATCCTCAACTTCGGCGTGAAAGGAACGAACTGCGGCGGCCGCGAAGGCGGCGGCAAGTTCCAGGATGCGCTCAAGCTGGTCACCCGCCTGGTCAACATCGGCGACTGCAAGACCCTCGCCTGCCACCCGGCGTCGACCACGCACCGCCAGCTGTCGCCGGAAGAACTGGCCAAGGCCGGCGTTTCCGAAGACATGATCCGCCTGTCGGTCGGTATCGAACATGTCGACGACCTGATCGCCGACCTCGACCAGGCGCTCAACGCCGCCTGATCGACGACTCCGGATGCAACAGGGAACCCGGCCGAGTGCCGGGTTTTTTCATGCCCTGTCGGCGGTTTCTCCGTCCGCGGTCGCCACGCGTGCCAGGTACTCGACGAAGGCAGGCGCCAGGTCGGCATAGTAGTTCGAATCCCAGCTTGAATCGCGAATGAAGTCGGTGAGCAGGAAGTGCCACTGCTCGTCCGACAAGCCCTCGCGCAAGGCAGGGTAATGCGCCGCCAGCAGTTGCGAAACGCCGAGAAAGACCAGATGCCGGTAGGCACGCAGCCCGGGCAGCGCGTAGCCGGCCGGCAAGGTCTCGCTGCGCCCCCTCACATAGTCGTAAAAGTCCGCAGACATGCGAGCTCCCGGTTGATCGTTGCCAGGTCGGGGATGTCGTTATCCCATTCGAGCAGGATGTCCTTGCCGTGCCTGCCGGCCCAGGCGCCGGCCGCCCGCGCGGTGGCAGGCTCGACCGGCTGGCTGTGGGTGTCGATGTAGAGTCCGAAACGGGCGTCGAATTCATGGCCGGCGACGTGCAGGTAACTGACGCGTGCAGCGGGAAGGCGTGCAACAAAATCGGCGATGTCGTCCGTGCCGTGATTCTTCCGGTTCACGCTGATGTTGTTGAAATCGAGCAGGATGTCGCAGTCGGCGCGTTCGGCGACGCGACACAGGAAGGCCGCTTCATCGAGCGTACCGATATTGGTGTAGTAGGTCGTGTTTTCGATGCCGATGCGCTGGCCGAGCACGTCCTGGACTTGGCAAATCCGGTCGCTGACCCGACGCACTTCGCTCTCGGTGAACGGCACCGGAAACAGGTCGTAGAGTTGATGTGCATCGCCGCTGGCCGCCAGATGATCCGAATAGTGCTGCGCGCCGATATCGTCGATCAAACCGCGCAATTCCCGGAGAAACGGCCGGTTCACCCGGCCGCTGCCGCCGAGGTTCAGCGAGACACCGTGCAACTGGACCGGATAGCCGGCATCGCGCAGGCGATACAGCGGCGTCCGGTCTCGCCGTATCCAGTTCTCGGGGGCAACCTCGAAGAAATCGGCATCGATGGCCGCTGGCGACCAATCGAACATCTCGCTGCGAAAACCGATGCCGATCCGCGTCATGGATGACGTCCGTTGCACGATGTCAGGTTGCTTACTTCTTCGCGCAGGAGGCTTCCTTCTTGCTGCACGAAGCCTCCTTCTTGGCGCAGGATGCCTCCTTTTTGGCACACGAAGCTTCCTTTTTGGCACAGGACGCTTCCTTCTTGGCGCACTTGGCCTCGGCGGAACCCGCTTGTTCCTTCTTCGCGCACTTGCTGTTCGCGGCGCAGGTTTTGGCGGCTTCGCCGGCGTAGGCGGTGCTGGTGGCGACGAGGGTGGCGGCCAGGGCGGCAACGGTCTTCAGGTTCATGGTGATCTCCTTGTGGATTGGGGGTGGGGTAAGACGATGAATCAGCGGGCGCCGTAGAAAACGTAGTCGGCCTGGTAGGCGACCTTCACTTCCTTGCCGACAGCGGCCATGTCGCAGCCCTGGGCCGGTGCCGCGCCGCCGACGGTATTCAGACGCTGGATGTAGGTCGTACCGCTCATCCGCCCGTCACCGACAGCCGGACTGGCCTTGACCAGTTGCAGCGGCAGATTGCCGGCCGAGGTCGGTGCGACGGCGACCTGCTTGCCGGTGACCTTGGAGCCGTCCCGGGCTTCCCAGGTCGGACCGCCGTAATACGTGCCGACGACATTCTTCGCAGCGTCGTACAGCGTGGCCGCCGGCACCACGAAGGTCCAGGCGTGGCTGCCAGGCTGATCGGCCTTTTCGCGGCAGGCGTAGGTCACTTCGCCGATGCCGACGGTCCAGGCTTTCTGGACATGCCCGTCGGGCACCCGGACGGCTTCCGGCAGCGTGGCGTTGTCGACATTGGCCATCGCCGAGGTGGCGGCCAGCAGCGCGCTGGCGGAAACGAGGAAACACAGTGCTTTCATGAATCTCTCCTTTGAGCAGGGTATCGGGTGGTGCGCGAAATCGCCGGCACCTGTCCCCTTTACGCAGCGCCCTGCAATCCGGATGCAGAAATCGCAAAAAAATTTTTTGCATCCGTTCACCCGCCGCTTGCGTAGACCGGTTGTCTCTTTCCACCAAAACCAAAGACAATCGTGAGGACGGCATGTTTGGGAGCGATGACCTTGGAGGATGCGTTTCACGTCGATCCGCTCACCGCGGAACCGGCCAGCGGCGACGGCATCGGGCCGGCCTACGCCCGGACCTGGCGCGAAGCGGATCTGGTCGCCTGGGTCGGCCGCGTGGTCGACCAGGACGAACGGGCGCTGGCCAGCCTGTACGACGCGCTGGCGGCCCGGGTCCAGACCTTTGTCCTGCGCCTGACGCGGCAGCGGGCCCTGGCCGAGGAGGTGACTGAAGATGTTTTCTGGCAACTCTGGCGGCAGGCGCCGCGCTTCGACCCGGAAAAAGGCAGCGTCATGGCGTGGATCATGAACATGGCCCGCAGCCGCGCCCTCGACGCATTGCGTCAGGTGGAAACGCGCGAAGTGCAGGACGAGACGGCACTCGAGGCCGCTGCCGACGAAGCCGGCGACGAAACGCCGCTGGATCTGCTGACGGCGATCGATGAGCGGCATCGCTTGCACCAGGCCGTTGGCCAACTGGAACCCCTGCCCCGGCAATTGCTTGCCCTGGCTTTTTTCCGTGGCATGACCCACGACGAGATCGCCCAGCATTGCGATCTTCCGCTTGGCACGGTCAAATCGCAGATTCGCCGCAGCCTGACCCGCTTGCAGGACTGCCTGGCACGACAGGGCCTGGCCCCAAGGATAGTGACATGAAGCACGACCTCCCAGACGACCTCGACAGCCTGCTCGCCCCGGCCTTGCGCCCGGCCGCCGGAAACCGCGACGAGCGCCTGCAGAAACTCCTGCAGCGGGCCGGCGCAAGCCGCCTCCGCCACCAGGCATTCACGACGGTTCGCCGCAACGCCACGCCGTGGCGCGATCTGATGAAGGGGCTGCGCGGGCGCGACCTGCACAGTACCGCCGACGGCAGCTCGGTGCTGCTGATGCTGGCACCGGGCGCGGTACTGCCGATGCATCGCCATCGCCACCTGGAAGAAGGCATCGTGCTCGCCGGCCGCATGCAGATGGGCGAACTCGATCTCGGCCCCGGCGATTACCACGTCTCCTTTCCCGGCAGCCGGCACGACCGGATCACGTCGGCCGACGGTTGCGTGACCTATCTGCGAGGCACGTCGCTGGGCAACCTGTTCGGGCTGGCGGTGGAACTGCTGGGCGGCCTGACGCCGGGCAACGGCGCCGAACCGCTGACCATCCGCGAAGCGGACGGTGAATGGCACCCCGTCGCCGCAGGCGTTGTCGAGAAACGGCTGTGGCAGGCCGACGGCAGCCAGTCCCGTTTCCTCCGCCTGACTGCCGGCAGCCGCTACCGGCCGGCCACCTACCGCGGCGAATGCGAATTCATGATGATCGCCGGCGAGGCCTTTTTCGGCGACATCCTGCTGCGCCAGGAAGAATGGCAACTGGCCCCGGCCGGTACGCAGCACGACGAAATCAGCAGCGACTGCGGCGCCACCATCTTCGTCCACGAACGGATGACGGCGAGCGCGCGCTGAGCGCTGCAACGGTTTTTAGCGGATTGCTGCGGTCGACCGCAGCAACCGGCAAAAATCAGTCGGCTTCCTCGACCATCAGCCAGATCGAGCGCGCATCGCGCACTTCGCTGGTGCCGACGCTGAACGCGCCGCCCTGCTGGCCGCTGGCCCGCCCGCCGCTGCCGCCGATCTCGATCCATTCGCCGAGCCGGCCGTTGACCGTGGTCGACAGACGCTGCGACGCCACATTGCCGCGCCCGCCGGCAAACTGTTCGGCCTGCTGGCTGATTTCCACCGTGACGCGCTGGCCGTTGACCCGCGGCATGGCGTAGAAGCCGCTGCCGACATCGCGGTACACGGTCGTTTCATTGACCACCGCACCGCCCGGACCGACGACGATCTGCCGCATCGGCAACGCCAGCGAACGGCCGACCTGGATGAAAGCCTGCCCGCCGTCGACCGTCTGCACCATCTGCGCGGCATTCTCGCCGCGTACGCTTCTGGTGTCCCAGACGCGCGCCTCGACATTGGAACGCCGCGTGCTGCCCAGGGTGACCTGCCCGCCGACCTCGCCGCCGCGCGCACTGTTCTCGGCCTGGCGGTCGTGGGCGACGCGGATGATCAGCCGGCGCATCGGCTTGTCGAGCGCCGCCAGCGCGCGCTTGATGTCGGCACGATTGCGCGGCGAGGCCTTGAGGAACAGCTGGTTGTTCACGCCGGTCAGCGTGCCGCCCGGCTCGAGCAATGGCAGCAAGGTCGGCAGCACCTCGTCGGCCGTCCGGCTTTTCAGTTCGATGACTTCGAGCTGCGCCGCGGCAAGCCCGGCCCACAGCGCGAAGATTGCGGTCAACAGGATTTTCACGGCGTTTTTCATCAGGCTCTCCTCAAGGGGCGACGATGTGCGGCTCGGCCAGGTATTCGCGCGAGTTCATCTCGGTCAGGCGGCTCACCGTGCGCTTGAACTCGCTGGCCTGGGTCCCTTCGGTATACAGTTCGTCGGCGGCGCAGTCGGCGGTGGCGATCAGTTTGACCTTGTTGTCGTAGAAAACATCCACCAGCCAGGTGAAACGACGCGCTTCCGAGGCCTGGTGCTGGGTCATCTTCGGGATGCCCGACAACAGCACGGTATGGTAGGCGCGCGAAATTTCCAGGTAGTCGTTCTGCGAACGCGGGCCGCCGCACAGCGTGCGGAAATCGAACCAGATGACGCCGTTGCCGCGGCGCACGGTCGGAATGTCGCGGCCGAGCACTTCGATATTGCCGCCCTTCTTTCCGTCTTCGCCGGCAACCATGCGGAAGTAGTCGCGCATCTTCTTCTCGGCCGCATCGTCGGCCGGATGGTGATAGATCTCGACCTGTTCGAGCGCGCGCAGCCGGTAATCGATGCCGGCCTCGACTTCGTATACGTCGAGATGCTTTTCGAGCAGCGCGATGGTCGGCAGGAAACTCTCGCGGTGCAGACCATTCGGATAAAGCATCGATGGCGGGTAGTTGGAGGTCATCACCAGGATCACGCCCTGCGCGAACAGGCCTTCCATCAGGCGGCCGAGGATCATCGCGTCGGCGATGTCGGAAACGTGGAATTCGTCGAAACAGAGCAGGCGGACGTCGCGGGCGATCTGTTCGGCGAGGCGCAGCATTGGGTCCGGCTCGCCCTTGTATTTTTCCAGGTCGCGGTGGATCTGCTGCATGAAGCCGTGGAAGTGCATGCGCTGCTTGCGCCGGTAAGGCACCGAGGCGTAGAAACAGTCCATCAGGAAGCTTTTGCCGCGCCCGACGCCACCCCAGAAATACACGCCCTTCGGCGGTTTGGGCGGACTGATCAGACGCTTGAGGGTGCTGCCGCGATTGACCTTGAACTGCAACAGTTGCGTATACAGGTTCTGCAGCGCATTGGCGGCGGCCAGTTGCGCCGCGTCCGCGGTATAGCCGCGTTCGGCGAGCAGCGCGTTGTAGGCATCGAGCATGCCGTTCTCGGCGACCTTGAGTTTCGTATGGGGCATCGTCGTGTTCTTGTTGTCGGGAAAACCGTATTTTCGCAAATTCGCGCGCCACATGATGCAGCGAACGCGATTCTGCGGTCGACTGCCGGTTGGCAGGAAAATTCCCTGTCGGCGGCGGTCGACCGCAGGAAAGCGCAAAAAAGGACGATAAAAAAGCGGCTGCGTTTCCGCAACCGCCTTTCCTGTCGTCCGGCGGGGCCGGCTTAGAAGTGCAGCGAGCGCTTGTCGCAGGCCAGTGCGGCTTCGTGCACGATTTCCGACAGCGTCGGGTGGGCGTGGCAGATGCGGCCGAGGTCTTCGGAAGCACCGGCGAATTCCATCGTGACGACAGCTTCGGCGATCAGTTCGGACGCGTTGTTGCCGATGATGTGCACGCCGAGGATGCGGTCGGTCTTGGCATCGGCCAGGACCTTGACGAAGCCGCTGGCGTCGCCGTGGCCGAGGGCCCGGCCGCTGGCCATGAACGGCACCTTGCCCGGCTTGTAGGCAATGCCTTCGGCCTTGAGCTGCTGCTCGGTCTTGCCGACCCAGGCGATTTCCGGATGCGTATAGACCACGCCCGGGATCGTCTCGAAGTTGCAGTGACCGGCCTGACCGGCGATCAGTTCGGCAACCATGACGCCCTCTTCCGAGGCCTTGTGCGCCAGCATCGGGCCACGCACCACATCGCCGACCGCCCAGACGTTGGGCAGGTTGCTGTGGCAATGGCCGTCGACCTCGATCTGGCCGCGCTCGTTGAGCTTGAGGCCGACCGCTTCGGCGTTCAGGCCGTCGGTGTTCGGGATGCGGCCGACCGAGACGATCAGCTTGTCGCATTCGAGCTTCTTGGCGCCGTCCTTGTCTTCGTATTCGACGGTGACACCCTTCTTGGCCACCGACACCTTGCCGATCTTGACGCCGGTGGTGATCTTCAGGCCCTGCTTGGTGAACAGCTTGAGCGCTTCCTTGGCGATGTCCTGGTCGGCGAACGGCATGAAATCCGGCGCCGCTTCGAGAACGGTGACGTCGGTGCCGAGACGGCGCCAGACCGAACCCATTTCCAGACCGATGACACCGGCGCCGATGACGCCCAGGCGCTTCGGCGCGGCGTCGAAATCGAGCGCGCCGACGTTGTCGCAGATCACCTTGTTATCGACCGGAATGCCGTCGAGGTGACGCGGCTTGGAGCCGGTGGCGATGATGACGTGCTTGGCCAGCACTTCTTCGGCGCCGACCTTCAGCTTCCACAGGTCGCCTTCCTTGCCGACGAAGCTGGCATGGCCGTTCAGGCCGGTGACCTTGTTCTTCTTGAACAGGCCGCGGATGCCGCCGGTCAGTTGGGTGACGATGGTGTTCTTGCGACCGACCATCGTCTTGACGTCGATGCTGACGCCCTTGGCCGAGATGCCGTGCATCTCGAAGGAATGATTGGCTTCCTCGAACAGTTCGGAGGAGCGCAGCAGTGCCTTGGACGGAATGCAGCCGACGTTCAGGCAGGTGCCGCCGAGACGCGGTTCGCCCTTGGGATCGGCATAGGCATTGGATTCGGCGCAGGCGGTATTGAAACCGAGCTGGGCGGCGCGGATTGCGGCGACATAACCACCAGGACCGCCGCCGACGACGAGCACGTCGAATTGCTTGGACATGTTCTTACCTTTCGTTGTTCAGATGTGCAAAAGCGCCAGCGCTCCCGGACGGAACGCTGGCGCCGGGCAAGCGTCGCTTAGACGGCGAGCAGCAGGCGGGCCGGGTCTTCCAGCGCTTCCTTCATGGTCACCAGACCGAGGACGGCTTCACGGCCGTCGATGATGCGGTGATCGTAGGACATCGCCAGATAGTTCATCGGACGCACCACAACCTGGCCGTTTTCGACCACGGCACGGTCCTTCGTGGCGTGGATGCCGAGGATCGCGGATTGCGGCGGGTTGATGATCGGGGTGGACATCATCGAACCGAAGATGCCGCCGTTCGAGATCGAGAAAGTGCCACCGGTCAGATCTTCGATGGTGATCTTGCCGTCCTTGGCCTTGACGCCGAATTCGGCGATCTTCTTCTCGATGTCGGCGATCGACATCTGGTCGGCGTTGCGCAGGATCGGCACGACCAGGCCGCGCGGCGAACCGACGGCGATGCCGATGTCGATGTAGCCGTGATAGACGATGTCGTTGCCGTCGACCGAGGCGTTCAGGATCGGGAACTTCTGCAGCGCGGCAACGGCGGCCTTGACGAAGAAGCCCATGAAGCCCAGACGGACGCCGTGGGTCTTCTCGAACTTCTCGCCGTACTGCTTGCGCAGGGCCATCACCGGCGCCATGTTCACTTCGTTGAACGTGGTCAGGATCGCGTTGGTCTGTTGCGATTGCAGCAGACGCTCGGCGATACGGGCACGCAGACGGGTCATCGGCACGCGCTCTTCCGGACGGTCGCCCAGCGCGACATTCGATGCCGGGACCGGCAGCGATGCGGCAGCAGCGCTCGGCGCGGCAACCGGGCCGGACGGCGCAGCAGCCTTCGGCTGGGCAGCCAGGGCGTCTTCCTTGGTCACCCGACCGCCACGGCCGGAACCGGCGACGTCGGCAGCGGCAATGCCCTTCTCGTCGAGAATCTTGCGGGCAGCCGGGCTGGCCGTACCGGCCGGTGCAGCGGCAGCAGGTGCCGGAGCGGCGGCTGGCGCCGGTGCTGCAGCGGCCTTCGGGGCTTCGGCAGCCGGTGCGACGGCACCGGCGGTTGCGGCGGTATCGATCTTGGCGATCAGCTCGCCGGAAACGACGGTCTCGCCATCGCCCTTGATGACTTCGACCAGCACACCAGCGGCCGGCGACGGCACTTCGAGGACGACCTTGTCGGTTTCGATGTCGATCAGGATTTCGTCACGGGCGACGGCTTCGCCGACCTTCTTCTTCCAGGAAGCCAGCGTGCCTTCGGAAACGGACTCGGACAGTTGCGGAACTTGAACTTCGATAATGCTCATGGTGACTCCACTCTGCTTTCGTTATTAGTAGTCGATCTTGCCCAGCGCGGACTCGATCAGTGCCTTTTGCTGCTCGTTGTGCTTGGCCAGATAGCCGACGGCCGGCGACGGCGAAGCCGGACGCGCAACCAGCAGCAATTTCTGCTTGGGATCCAGACCGCTGTCCAGATGATGACGCGAGGCAAACCAGTACCAGGCCCCCTGATTGCGAGGCTCTTCCTGCGCCCAGACGATCTCCGCCGCCTTCGGATACTTGGCCAGTTCCTTGGCCAGGGAATCCTTCGGGAAGGGATAAAGCTGTTCGATCCGGACGATGGCAATGTCCTTGATCTGCTTCTCGCGACGTGCATTGACCAGATCGTAGTAGACCTTGCCGGAGCACAGCACAACACGTTTGACCTTCTTGGCGTCGATCGGGTCGACTTCGCCGATGACGCGCTGGAATTCGCCGTTGGCCAGTTCGTCGAGCGACGAGCCGGCATCCTTGTGGCGCAGCAGCGACTTGGGCGACATGACGACGAGCGGCTTGCGCTGCATGCGCACGGCCTGACGACGCAACATGTGGAAGACCTGGGCCGCGGTGGTCGGCACGCAGACTTCGATATTCATTTCGGCACACTGGTTCATGAAACGTTCCAGGCGGGCCGACGAGTGTTCCGGACCCTGACCTTCGTAACCGTGCGGCAACAGCATGACCAGACCGCAGGCACGACCCCACTTGGCTTCACCGGAGGTGATGAACTGGTCGATGACGACCTGGGCGCCGTTGGCGAAGTCGCCGAACTGGGCTTCCCAGACGACCAGCTCGTACGGGTTGGCCGAGGCATAACCGTAGTCGAAGGCGAGAACGGCTTCTTCCGACAGCACGGAATCGAAACACTGGAAGCCGGCCTGCTTTTCCTGCAGGTTCTTCAACGGATGGTAGGTACCGACATCCCAGCTGGTGCGGTTCTGGTCGTGGAAGGCAGCGTGGCGGTGGAAGAAGGTGCCGCGGCCGACGTCTTCGCCGGAAATGCGCACACCGTAGCCGGAAACCAGCAAGGAGGCGTAGGCCAGATTTTCGGCCATGCCCCAGTCGACCGGCAACTTGCCCTCGCCCATCGCCGCACGATCCTCGACGATCTTCTTGACGCGCGAATGCAGCGTGAAACCTTCCGGCATCGTCGTCAGGCGTTGCGCCAGACGCTGCAGTTCCGGCATCGGCACGCTCGTATCGCAGGTTTCGATGTACTTCTTGGTCAGGAACGGCGTCCAATCGATGGTCATCGGGTGCTTGTAACCCGCCAGCACCGGGTTGTAGAGCAGCTCGCCCTTGTCGAGGTGAGCGCGGTACTCGGCGATCATCTGGTCCGGACCGTCGGCGGCCAGCACACCTTCGGCGATCAGCTTGTCGCCGTAAAGCTTGCGGGTACCCGGGTGCTTGGCGATGATCTTGTACATCAGCGGCTGGGTGACCATCGGCTCGTCCTGCTCGTTGTGGCCGAGTTTGCGGTAGCAGATGATGTCGACGACGACATCCTTCTGGAACTTCTGACGGTATTCGATGGCCAGCTGGGTAGCCAGCGCGACGGCTTCCGGATCGTCGCCATTGACGTGGAAGATCGGCGCATCGACCATCTTGAAGATGTCGGTACAGTAATGGCCGGAACGATAGTCACGCGGATCGGAGGTGGTGAAGCCGACCTGGTTGTTAACCACGAAGTGCAGCGTGCCGCCGACACCGTAGCCGCGGGTTTGCGCGAAGTTCAGCATTTCCTGGTTGACGCCCTGACCGGCAACGGCGGCGTCGCCGTGCACCAGGATCGGCAGAACCTTGGACTTGCTGCCTTCGCCGCGCCGGACCTGGCGGGCATAGACCGAACCGGCAACCACCGGGTTGACGATTTCCAGGTGCGACGGGTTGAAAGCCAGCGTCAGGTGGCAGGCGCCGCCCGGGGTCGATACGTCGGACGAGAAACCGAGGTGGTACTTGACGTCACCGGCCGACAGGTCGCTCTTCTTCTTCCCTTCAAATTCGGCGAAGAGCATCGACGGCGCCTTGCCCAGGGTGTTGACCAGCACGTTCAGACGACCGCGGTGAGCCATGCCGACGACGACTTCGTCGACGCCCAGCGCGCCACCGGAACGCACGGCCTCGTCCATCGCGACGATCAGCGATTCGCCGCCTTCCAGCGAGAAGCGCTTCTGGCCGACATACTTGGTATGCAGGTAGCGTTCCAGCGTCTCGGCTGCGGTCAACCGCTCGAGAAGACGCTTTTTCTGGTCGGCGTTGTAGCTCGGACGAGAACGGATGCCTTCCAGCCGCTCCTGCAGCCAGCGCTTCTCGTTGTAGTCCATCATGTACATGTACTCGACGCCGATCGTGCCGCAGTAGGTCTGCTTCAGCGTTTCGAGGATTTCGCTCAGCTTGGCGTTTTCCGGCAGGCCCTTGAGCGAACCGACGTTGAAGGTCTGGTTCAGGTCGGCATCGGTGAAGCCGTAGAACGACGGCTCCAGTTCTTCCAGCTTCGGACGCGGCAAGCGCTTGAGCGGGTCGAGATCGGCCCAGCGGGTACCGAGCGAACGGTAGGCGGTGACCAGTTGGCCGACTGCCGACTGCTTCTTGTGCTCGCTGGCCGGAGAAGCCGCGGCAACCGGCTTGAAACCGCCGGTCCTGGCCAACTCGGCAAAAGCGGAAACGACCGGGGCATGCGCCACATCGCGCGCGACGAAGCCCGGCATCTGGGCCAGGCGGTCGAAGTATTCGCGCCACTCGGCCGAAACCGAGGTCGGATCCTGCAGATAGTTTTCGTAGATTTCTTCGACGAACGGCGCGTTGCCACCGAAGTACAGCGTGCTGTCGAACTTTTGATTCATCGTAGTCATAGGCGTCCCCTCTAGGGTGTTGTCTTTTTACGGTACTGCTCGTCTTACTTTGCGTGGGTACTGCTGGGCGCTGCTGAAAAAAAGGGCGGCCAAGGCCGCCCTGATTTTCCAATCAGCCGCGCTGGGCCAGCGGTACGACGTCGCGCTTGGCGGCGCCGATGTACAGCTGACGCGGACGGCCAATCTTGTACTCCGGATCGGAGATCATTTCTTCCCACTGCGTCATCCAGCCGACCGTACGGGCCAGCGCGAAGATGCAGGTGAACATTTCGGTCGGGATGCCAATCGCCTTCTGGACGATGCCGGAGTAGAAGTCGACGTTCGGGTAGAGCTTCTTCTCGACGAAGTAGTCATCTTCCAGCGCAATCTTTTCCAGTTCCATGGCCAGCTTGAACAGGCGGTCATTCTCCAGGCCCAGTTCGGTCAGCACTTCGTTGCAGACCTTGCGCATCAGCTTGGCGCGCGGGTCGAAGTTCTTGTAGACGCGGTGACCAAAGCCCATCAGCTTGAAGGAGTCGTTCTTGTCCTTGGCACGCTTGATGTACTCGCCGACACGCGACACGTCGCCGATCTGCTCCAGCATCTGCAGGCAGGCTTCGTTCGCACCGCCGTGTGCCGGACCCCACAGGCAGGCGATACCGGCCGAGATACAGGCGAACGGATTGGCACCCGACGAACCGGCCAGACGGACGGTCGACGTCGAGGCGTTCTGCTCGTGGTCGGCGTGCAGCGTGAAGATGACGTCGAGGGCACGAACCAGCACCGGATTCGGCACATACTTCTCGCACGGATTGCCGAACATCATCTTCATGAAGTTGGCGGTGTAATCGAGTTCGTTGTCCGGGTACATGAACGGCATGCCGGTGTTGTACTTGTAGGCCATCGCAACGATGGTCGGCAGCTTGGCCACGATGCGGTTGAAGCTGACGTTGCGGTGCTCGGCGTCCGAGTAGTCCATCGCTTCGTGATAGAAGGCAGACAGCGCACCGACGACACCGACCATGACGGCCATCGGATGTGCATCGCGACGGAAACCATTGTAGAAACGGGTCAGCTGGTCATGCACCATCGTGTGCTTCTTGATGGTGTTTTCGAAATCGGTCTTCTGGCTGCCATTCGGCAGTTCGCCATTCTTCAGCAGGTAGGCGACTTCGAGGAAGTTGCAGTTTTCGGCAAGTTGTTCGATCGGATAGCCGCGATACAGCAGCTCACCCTTGTCGCCATCGATGAACGTGATTTTGGACTTGCAGCTGGCGGTCGACAGGAACCCGGAGTCATAAGTAAACAGACCGGTCTTGCCACCCAGGGTACGAATATCGACACAATCGTTGCCGTGCGTCGGGGACATGATCGGGAATTCGACGGGGGATTGTCCGTCGATACTCAGGGTTGCCTTGCGTTCGGTCGTCATGGTGTTTTCCCTTGTCAGGTGTTGGTTATCACTGCATTGCCAAAAAAGTGGTCAACATGCTGAAGTTAGCCTGTCAACCTTACTCAACTCTTACGTAGCAACGCCACGATGGGCGCGTAGCGGGGATCGGTGCATTCTTCCTGACCACTGATCAAATACCAGAGGTCGTGATCCTCCATATCGGCCATTTCCACGAACACCTGCTTCTGCTCCTCGCTCAACGACTCGAAATCCTCGTCGAGGAAACGGGTCAACGAGATATCCAGCTCGAGCAGGGCGCGGCGGATGCAACGCCAGCGCAGGCGTTCGTAGTCGGCTCTCTCCATCAGACTGCGCGGCGAACCATCATGTCCTTGATCTTGCCGATGGCCTTGGTTGGGTTCAAACCCTTCGGGCACACGTCAACACAGTTCATGATGGTATGGCAACGGAACAGGCGATACGGATCCTCGAGGTTATCGAGGCGCTCGTTGGTTGCCTGGTCGCGCGTGTCGGCGATGAAGCGGTAAGCAGCCAGCAGGCCGGCCGGGCCGACGAACTTGTCCGGGTTCCACCAGAACGACGGGCAGGAGGTCGAGCAGCAGGCGCACAGGATGCACTCGTAGAGACCGTTCAGCTCTTCACGATCCTCCGGCGATTGCAGGCGCTCGCGCTCCGGCGGCGGATCGTTGTTGATCAGGTAGGGCTTGATCGAGTGGTACTGCTTGAAGAACTGGGTCATATCGACGATCAGGTCGCGGATGACCGGCAGGCCGGGCAGCGGACGCAGGACGATCGGCTGCTTCAGTTCGTCGATGTCGGTCAGGCAGGCCAGACCGTTCTTGCCGTTGATGTTCATGGCGTCGGAACCACAGACGCCTTCGCGGCAGGAACGACGATAGGACAGGGTGTCGTCCTTGGCCTTCAACTTGGTCAGCGCATCCAGCAGCTTGCGATCGGTCGGCTCGAGCTCGACCGAGATGTCCTGCATGTAGGGCGCGTCGTCCTTGTCCGGATCGTAGCGGTAGATGCTGAATTGAACCGTACGTTTGCTCATGTTCTTCTCCGATTAGTACGAACGCGTCTTCAGCGCGATCGGTTCAACGGTCAGCGGCTGCATGTTGACCGGCTTGTACGAGATGCTGTTATCGACCGGGTTGAACAGCGTGTGCTTGAGCCAATCGGCGTCGTTGCGACCGTTCGGGAATTCCGGGGTATCCGGGGCATCGTCGCGCACGTGGGCGCCGCGCGACTCCTTGCGGGCCTCGGCCGAAATCATCGTTGCCTTGGCGACCTCGATCAGGTTTTCCATTTCGAGGGCCTCGGTACGCGCCGTGTTCCAGGCCATCGACTTGTCCTTGATCTCGAGTTCGCGAGCAGCCTTCTCGACCTCGAGAATCTTCTCGACGCCAGACTTGAGCAGATCACCGAAACGGAACACGCCGGCGTGGTTCTGCATCGTGCGCTGCATGGCCAGACGGGTTTCATGCACATTGGCACCACCCTTGCGGCTATCCAGCGCGGCGATGCGGGCCAGCGACTTCTCGGCAGCATCCTTCGGCAGTTCGCGGTGGGCCTTGCCGGCCTTCAGATCTTCGACCGCCGAATCACCGGCCGATTTGCCGAAGACCAGCAGGTCGAGCAGGGAGTTGGTACCGAGGCGGTTGGCGCCGTGCACCGAAGCGCAGGCACATTCGCCGGCGGCGTAGAAGCCCGGCACGATGGTGTTGTAGTCGCCGTTCTGCGGCGTCACGACACGACCGGAGTAATGCGTCGGAATGCCGCCCATCTGGTAGTGGCAGGTCGGCACGACCGGCAGCGGTTCCTTGATGCAATCGACACCGGCGAACTGCAGGCCGATTTCGCGGATGCCCGGCAGGCGCTTCATGATGGTGTTCGGATCGAGGTGGGTGATGTCGAGCAGGACGTAGTCCTTGTTGACGCCACAGCCGCGGCCTTCGTTGATTTCGGTCGTCATGGCGCGGGAAACCACGTCACGCGACGCCAGGTCCTTGGCGTTCGGCGCATAGCGCTCCATGAAGCGTTCCTTGTTGGCGTTGCGCAGGATGCCGCCTTCGCCGCGGACGCCTTCGGTGATCAGCACACCGGCACCGGCGACGCCGGTCGGGTGGAACTGCCAGAACTCCATGTCTTCCAGCGGGATGCCGGCGCGCGCCGCCATGCCCAGGCCGTCACCGGTGTTGATGAAGGCGTTGGTGGAAGAGTAGAAGATGCGGCCGGCACCGCCGGTGGCGAAGATGGTGGCGCGGGTGTGGAAAATCACGACCTGGCCGGTTTCCATTTCCATCGCCGTAACGCCCAGCACATGGCCTTCGCTGTCGCGAATCAGGTCCAGGGCCATCCACTCGACGAAGAACTGGGTGTTGGCCTTGACGTTGCGCTGGTACATCGCGTGCAGCATGGCATGACCGGTACGGTCAGCGGCAGCGCAGGAGCGACGCACCGGCTTTTCGCCGAAGTTGGACATGTGACCGCCGAACGGACGCTGATAGATCTTGCCGTTGTCGGTACGGTCGAAAGGCATGCCGTAGTGCTCGAGCTCGACGACGCACTCGTTGGCCTTGCGCACCATGAACTCGATCGCGTCCTGGTCGCCGAGCCAGTCGGAGCCCTTGACGGTGTCGTACATGTGCCAGTGCCAGTGATCTTCCTCGGAGTTACCCAGGGAAGCGGCCACCCCGCCCTGCGCTGCGACCGTGTGGGAGCGCGTCGGGAAGACCTTGGAGAGCACGGCCGTCTTCAGGCCGGCTTCGGACAGTTGGATTGCGGAACGCAGACCGGCACCACCGGCACCGACGATGACCGCATCGAATTTCAGAACGGGAATACTCACGCTTACAGCCTCCAGAGAATCGCAGCAGCCCACGCGGTGTAACCCACCAGCGCGGCAATGGTCAGGACATGCAGGGTCAGGCGCAGGCCGACCGGCTTGACGTAGTCCATCCAGATGTCACGCACGCCGATCCAGGCGTGATAGAACAGGCTGACGAAGAACAGGAAGGTGGCGAACTTCACGACGCCGCAGGCAAACAACTCGCGCCAGGCCTCGTAGGTCGATGGCTGCAGGACAACCAGGACAAGCGCCATCACCACGGAATACACGGCCATGATGACAGCCGTGGCACGCTGGGCGATCCAGTCCTTGAGACCGTAATGCGCGCCGACAACAATACGATTGATCACAGCAAAACCCCCCACAGGACCAGGGTCAGCGGAATGCTGACAGCAAAGACCACGGCAGCCGACTTGCGTGCGGCTTCCTTTTCGATGCCGACGTGAACGTCAAGCAACAGGAACCGAATACCGGCACAGAAGTGGTGCACAAAGGCCCAGAGCAGGCCCGCCAGAATCACCTTGACCGGCAACAGACCGGCAATCGACTTGAGGCTGGAGAAGCTTTCAGGGGACCCCAGGCTGGCACCGAAGAGCCAGAGCAGCAGCGGAAAACAAAGGAACAAGCCGACACCGCTGACACGGTGCAGAATTGAAACCTTGCCCGGCAACGGCAGCCTGATAGTGGTCAAGTCCAAATTTTTTGGACGTTTCTTGATGGTCTGTTCTGCCATGAACGTCATCCCTCGCGAAGAGTGCGGATTTCCCGCTTGTACGTGGTTTGAAAAGAGCCGTAATTATACATTCAAAAATTGCCCGGAAAGCGCCAATTGGCGCCCTTTCTAGACATAAATTCCGACCCCGGGCTCACCCCAGATCGTTCCGGTAATAATGCCGGTGGGTGCAATACAAGCCACGCCGCCATTCGACCGGCTTATTGCCGTAGGTATAGGCCGTGCGCTCCACCAGCAGCAACGGTTCGCCGGCAGCGACATTCAGCAGGGAAGCACTTTCGGCATCCGCCGCCACGGCGCGCAGATGCTCTTCCGCCTGGATCATGCGAACCCCGAAATCGCTCTCGAACACGCTGTACAAGGAACGATTCCGCCCGCGGAGCGCATCCAGCGTCAGACCGGCAAACAACTCGCCAACCAGATAGAGCTGATCGAATACCACGGTCTCGCCGGAAAAACGCAGCAGACGCTTGATATGCACCACCGGGCTCCCGGCCTTCAGACCGAGCGCCGCCGCCACATCGGGCGACGCCGACACAGTTTCACAATAGAACGGCTCGCTGGCGGCGGGTACTGCAACCCCGTCATCCGGAACCAGGCGCAGAAAACGATAGAAGGAGCGCGGGTCGCTGTGCGTGGCAACGAAGGTCCCCTTGCCCTGGCGACGGACCAGCATGTTTTCGGCGGCCATCTCGTCGATGGCCTTGCGCACGGTACCCTGACTGACATTGAAGCGGGAAGCGAGTTCACCCTCGCTGGGAATCGCATCGCCAGGCCCCCATTCGCCACGCTCCAAGCTGGCCACCAGGAAATCCTTGATCTGCCGGTACAGAGGGCTGAAGGTAGGTGCCGCAGTGCGCGCGGCCGGACGGGAGACATCGCGAGTCATGGCCGGGGATTTCAGCACATTTCAGGCGCAGCGTCCACGAAAAGTTGTCTTATATAAGACACATGATGAATTGACACCAAAACGCCGAACTTCTAACATCAACAGTCTCTAGTGCCGACTGACGCAAGGTAAAGAACAAGGCCGGCATACGAGCAAGCGAAAAACTCAACCACGCACTCAATTCAGGAGCGATACATGTCCAAAGCCCCCATGCGCGTTGCCGTGACCGGCGCCGCCGGCCAGATCGGTTATAGCCTGCTGTTCCGCATTGCCTCGGGCGAAATGCTCGGTAAGGACCAGCCGGTCATTCTGCAACTGCTCGACCTGCCGCAGGCCCAGAAGGCCGTTCAGGGCGTGATGATGGAACTCGACGACTGCGCTTTCCCGCTGCTCGCCGGCATGGTCGCCACCGATGATCCGAACGTCGCCTTCAAGGATGCCGACGTCTGCCTGCTGGTCGGCGCCCGTCCGCGCGGCCCGGGCATGGAGCGTGCCGACCTGCTGCAAGCCAACGGCGCCATTTTCACGGTGCAGGGCAAGGCCATCGCCGAAAACGCCAAGGAAGACGTCCGCGTGCTGGTCGTCGGCAACCCGTGCAACACCAACGCCTACATCGCCCGCGCCGCGGCGATCAAGGTTGGCCGCACCAACCCGAACAACTACCACGGCATGCTGCGCCTGGACCACAACCGCGCGCTGACCCAACTGGCCCAGAAGGCCGGCCGTCCGGTCTCGTCGCTGAAGCAACTGGTCGTCTGGGGCAACCACTCGCCGTCGATGTACGCCGACTACCGCTTCGTCACCTCGAACGGCGACAGCGTCAAGAACATCATCAACGACGCAGCCTGGAACAACGACGTCTTCCTGCCGACCGTCGGCAAGCGCGGCGCCGCGATCATCGACGCCCGTGGCCTGTCGTCGGCCGCTTCGGCTGCCAACGCCGCCATCGACCACGTTCGCGACTGGGTCCTCGGCTCCAGCGAATGGGTCACGATGGGCATCCCGGCACCGGCCGACAACGGTTACGGCATCCCCGAAGGCCTGGTCTTCGGTCTGCCGTGCGAGTGCAAGAACGGTTCCTTCACCCTGATCAAGGGCCTGGAAATCGACGAATACTCGAAGGGCAAGATCGCCATCACCCTGAAGGAACTGGAAGACGAGCGCGCTGCCGTCGCCGACATGCTGAAGTAATCGGCATTTCATCCGGAAAAAGCCGCGGTTCGCCGCGGCTTTTTTGTTTTCCGGCGCCGTGGACCGTAGAATTCGCGCTCTGTCGATTTCCCGAAAGTCACCGATGCGCCACCCGAGAGACGTCCTGTTCGCCGGCGAAAAGCCCTTCCCCATCCTGCCTGCGGTCGACCATTACGCCGGCTCGGAAAAGCTGATGAAGAAGGCGCTGCAACTGCAGAACGAACTCGGCCCGATCTTCGACATCACCTGCGACTGCGAGGACGGCGCCCATGCCGGCGCCGAGCGCGAACACGCCGAAATGGCCGCCGCGCTGATCATGTCGGACGACAACCGCTTCAACCGCGTCGGCGCGCGCATCCACGACGTGACACACGCCCACTGGCGGCAGGACCTCGAGATTCTGGTCGGCATCGCCGGCACCCGCCTGCCCTTCATCACCTTGCCCAAGCCCTGCAGCGCCGCCGACGTGGCGACGCAGATCGCCGCGCTGCGGGAAATCGAGGCAAAACACGGCGTCGACCGCAGGATTCCGGTGCACGTGCTGATCGAAACCCACGGTGCCCTGCGCGAAGTCTGGGACATCGCCGCCCTGCCCGGCGTCGAGTCGCTCGATTTCGGCCTGATGGATTTCGTCTCCGGCCACCACGGCGCGATTCCCGGCAGCGCCATGAAGAGCCCCGGCCAGTTCGAGCACCCGCTGATCGCCCGCGCCAAGTGCGAGATCACCGCCGCCGCGCTGGCCAACGGCGTCGTGCCGTCGCACAACGTCACCACCGAACTGCAGGACATCGACTACATCCGCAACGATGCGCTGCGCGCCCGCCGCGAATTCGGCTACCTGCGCATGTGGAGCATCCACCCCAACCAGATCGTGCCCATCGTCGAGGCGATGCGCCCGGATTTCTCCGAGGTCGAAGCCGCCACGGAAATCCTGATCGCCGCGCAGGACACCGACTGGGGCCCGATCCAGCATGCCGGCAAGCTGCACGACCGCGCCTCCTACCGCTACTACTGGGAACTGCTCGACCGCGCCCAGGTCACCGGCATGGACATTCCGCCCGCTGCCAAGGAACGTTTTTTTGCCTGATCCTGCGGTCGACCGCAGGGAAAGCGCGATTTTTCCCGACGAACCGCCGTTGACCGTGCTGTATCGCGACGAACACATCGTCGTCATCGACAAGCCGGCCAACTTGCTCGTCCATCGCTCGGAAATCGACCGCCACGAAACACGCTTCGCGATCCAGATCCTGCGCGACCAGATCGGCCAGAAGGTCTGGCCGGCGCACCGCCTCGACCGCGGCACCTCGGGCGTGCTGCTGTTCGGGCTGAGCCCGAAAACCGCCAGCGCGCTCGGTCGGCAGTTCGAGGCCGGCACCGTCGGCAAGCGTTATCTTGCCGTCGTCCGCGGCCATCCGCCGAACCAGGGTGAAATCGACCATCCGCTCAGCCGCCAGCGCGACGACTACGAATTCCGCGGCGAACGCAGCAGCGACCAGGCACAGCCGGCGCTGACCCGCTATCGCCGGCTGGCGACCATCGAACTGCCGATCGCCATCGACCGCTATCCGAGCAGCCGCTACGCCCTGCTCGAACTCGAACCGGTAACCGGCCGCCGCCACCAGCTACGCCGCCACCTCAAGCACATCGCCCACCCGATCATCGGCGATTCGACCTACGGCAAAGGACGGCACAACCGCCATTTCGCGGCCGAACTGGGCTGTGCCCGCCTGTTGCTGGCCTGTCGGCAACTGTGTTTCCGCCATCCGGCGGAGGACCGCGAGATCACGGTCAACGCGCCGCTGACCGGCGAATTCGCCGATCTGCTGGCACGTTTCGGCTGGTCCGCCGACTAGTAGCCGATCGCGCTTTCCAGCTCCTCCATCCGCTCCATGTCGCGCTCCAGCTCGACCATGTCGCTGCCCAGCGCATCGCGCGCCGAGACCATGCCGAGCGGCAGGCCATCGTCGTCGACCACCGGCACATGGCGGAAGCCGCCCTCGGCCATCATGTGCAAGGCGTAGGCCAGCGGCCGGTCGGCACGGATGGTCTGCGGATTGCCGACCATGACCTCGCTGAGCAAGGTCGTATCCGGGTCGAGGCCGCGGGCCAGCACCTTGTTCAGGGCATCGCGCTCGGTGAAGATGCCGGCGATCTGGCGGCCATCGACCACCAGCAACGCGCCGATACGCTTCTCCGCCATCAGGCGGCTGGCGGCCCGCACCGTCATGTTGCGCGTGGCGGTGATCAGGCTGCGGCCATCGATGACATGGCTGATCATTCGTTTCTGCATGGTTTTGTCTCCTGTGGTTATCGTCGTGGATAAAGCGAACCTTGCGTACACGCAGACAAGCATGTGCGTGAAATGTTCTGACTTTATGACGTCGACCGCAAGCACCCTCGCCAAACGCCGCCGGCACGGGCAATGTCACGGCGGCCGGCAGCCGGATTCGACGGCAAGACGGAATCAGGGCTTGAGTTCGTAGACCACGCGGACGCGGGCGTCGGCCTTGGAAATCTCGACGAAACCGATCCCGCCCGGGTGACTAGCCACCCATCTGACGACCTCATCGGACGACGACAACCGCGGCAGCGCCTGCTGACGACCGGTAAACACCAGGCGCGACCAGTAGGCATCGACTTCGGGCAGTTCCTTGCCGACCAGCAGGCGGTAGAAATAAGCGCGATTCGGATGGCTGTCGGCAACATCCACCGGCTCGGCCTCGATCCCGTTGAAAAACTGCCGGTTGCGCCCGAAAAACAGGTTGATGACATCGCTGCGCGACATCGCCGCAACACCGTTGCGGGCGTTGACGATGACCACCAGGTCGGCCTGCGCCCGGCCCGCCGGCAGCAGGCACAGCGCAACGACGACGAGAAGGCGGCGCAGCGCGGGCGTCATCGGCTAGAACACGAAATCCAGCGCCAGCGAAAAGACGTTCATGTCCCCCTGCCAGTTGGCGCGATTTTCCCGACGATAAGGAAAGATCGACGTCGGATCGCCGCGGATTCCGTCCCATTGCGCGGTCAACGCCACATTGCGCACGACGTCCCAGCGCAGGCCGGCGTACCAGGTGCGCTGATTGGTCCGCGAATCGGCAACAATGTAGGCGATCACCGGATCGGCCGGCAACGCCCGCCCCTTCGAATAGACTCGCGAGTAGCCGACGAAGGGCGTCAGCCTGCCGACGCGGTAACCGACCTGGGCATAGCCGCCCTCGGAGCTTTCCAGCGACTTGCTGCCCTGTTCGATGCGATTCAGCATCAGCTGTGCCTGCCACGGACCGCTGTCGTAAACCAGGCCCAGCGAATAGTAATGCGAGCGCTTGTCGCGGACCGACAGATAGTCCAGCTGCTGCGAGTTCAACAGCAATCCGCTCTTGGCCATCGCCGGACCGTAAGGCAGGTCGCGTTCGAAGCGGATGTTGGCGTAACTGGCCCGCAGCTGCCAGGGGCCGTGCTGATACTCGAGGTAAGCGCCGGCCATCGGCGAACCGCCGATATCCCACTGCTCCTCGGCGAGCGGAATCTTGCCCTGCGAAATGCCGTAAAACAGCTTGCCGCGCAGCAGATGCTCGCCGACCGGCACGGTCAGCGCCGCATCGCCCCCGTGGATGCTGTAGAACGGCAGATACCAGAAGAAATCGCCGGGCGGCCGCACGGTCAGGAAGGAATATCCAACCCAGCGCGAATCGGCCATCATGAAGAATTCTGTCCCCAGGCGCCCGACGCGCAGGCTCAGGTTGGGCATCGGCTCGTACTTGACGAAGGCCCAGGCGATTTCAGGCCGGAAACTGTCATCGTAACGATAGCGGCTGATGCCCTGAACCACCGCCTGCCACTGCGGCAGGAACTGCCAGTTGGCCTGCAGGCCGAGGACGCTGTCCACCTTGCCCGTCCATTCATTGCGGGCGCCCAGCGGCTGCGACAGGTCGCGCACGAATTCGGCATCGTCGCTGTTCGTGCGAACGACGCCCAGCGTACCGAAACCATTGATCGAGAAGCGCCGGTCGTCGGCGACATCGGCCCGGGCCGGGCCGCCACCCAGCAGCGCGACCGCCGCGACGGCCAGCAGGCGGCGCCAGTCCGGCCGGGTTTTCAGAAGATTCGACAACATGCGACGCATGACATCCAGAAATCGAAAGACCGGACTATAGCGCATGCCCCCGGGATCATTCCCTGGCGCATGCGTCGACCGCAACAGGGTTCAGCGCGCCTCGGGCAGTGCAACCTGGTGATCGGTGCTGAACTGGTAATCCCTGAACACGTGTTCGGCACTCAGCAGCTGATAGCTGCCGTCGGCCTGCTGCACGGTGGTGTCCTTCAGACGCGACGTGGTCTGGCCGCAGGTCCAGATGTCGAAATTGCGCATGTGCGTGCACAGGCAGGTCTTGTCCCACACCTTGACCTTGCGCGCTTCCGGGTGTGCCGCCACTTCGCGGTTGTACGAAGTGATGTAGGAACACTTGCCGTTGGCGTCGAGCAGATAGCCGTAGGCCTCGCAGTTCGGGCGAATGCCGTCGCCGATGCCTGGGCTGCCCTTGATCATGCGCATCGGGTAACCGGTCGGCGAGATCTGGTTGACCTCGATGTCCTCGTCGCGCGCCTTGAAGTATTCCTGCTTGACCTCGGCCGGCAGACCGCATTCGTCGGTCACCGTGAAGCGGGTCGCGACCTGCACCGCACCGGCGCCCTGTTCGAGGAAGGCAGCGGCGTCGGAACCGGTGAAGATACCACCGGCCGGAATCACCGGAATGGCCAGTTGTTCGTCGTGCAGGAACTGCAGCACCTCGGCGACGATGGTTGCCAGGTCGTACTGCGACCAGTCCATGCCGAAACCCAGGTGACCGCCGGCCAGCGGGCCTTCGACGACGACGTAGTCGGGCAGCCGGTTGAGCTTGGCGTTCTTCTTCAGGAACAGCTGCAGCGCGCGGACCGACGACACGATGATGCCCAGCTTGGCATCGCGGAACCGCGGGTGATCCTCGATCAGCGCGAAGGAACCGAGATGCAGGCCGGCGGCCAGCGTGATGCCGTCGATGCCGGCGTCGAGCGCGGCGGACATGCGGACCTTCAGCGTCTCCTTCGGCGCGTTCATGGTCAGCTTTTCCATGCAGTTGATGAACACCATGCCGTCGCCGCGCTTGCGCGTCATCGTCGCTTCGACGTGCAGGCGGGTCGCCTCGACCAGGCGGCCGAGATCGAACTTGACCGAAGACTTGTCCTCGTTATTCACGTTGTACTTGAACAACGCGAGCTTTTCCTTGACATGCTTGGTGTCGTAGCGGCGATCGGAAACCGTGTTGATCATCGCGTCGGAAATGTGGCCGATACCGCCCAGCCGGGCGGCTTCCAGCGCCAGATCGGCAGTCGAGATATCGACACCCATGCCGCCGATCATGATCGGAACCAGTTCATGCTTGCCGAGACGCAAGCGGAAATCGTCAACGCGCTTCATTGTCATCCTTATGAATCTGGCCACCCGGCGCCTCCCGCCCCGTCGGCCAAGACCGCAATTTTACGCTATCGCGCCGCTTCCTGCGCGAAACCCGGGGACAGATCAAAGTTTTTGCCGTGGCAGACGACTAAATTGCGACGCTTCCGACCCCGTTTTTCGTCTTATGTTCCGCACATCGCATCCGCTCTGGCTGGCCGGCTTCCGGCCCTTCTTCCTGCTCGCCGCGCTGGCCGGGCTGATCCTGCCGCCGCTCTGGGCGATGATTTTCACCGGCTGGACGGCGTCGACCGCAAGTCCGCTCGATCCGCTGCGCTGGCACGCCCACGAAATGTATTACGGCTTCGGCTGGGCGGTACTCGGCGGCTTCCTGCTCACCGCCAGCAAGAACTGGGTCGGCATCCGCGGGTATCACGGCGGCGTGCTGATCGCCCTGAGCCTCGCCTGGCTGCTCGAACGCCTGGCCTTGTCGGCCGGCGCCGGCTGGCCGCCGGTCTGGCTGGCGATCGCCGCTTTCGCCTTCCTCGGCAGCATCGCCATGCTGCTGGGGTGGACCTTGCTGCGTTACCGCCGGCAGGACAGCTACCGCGACAATCTGTTGTTCGTCGTCGCCCTGCCCGCCTTCCTGTTTGCCAAGTATCAGCTGCTGTACGGCGATTTCACCGGCGGTGCGGCGATGACGCTGGCCCTGTTCCGGCTGGCTTTCCTGGTCATGCTCGAACGCACGCTGACCCAGTTCATGAAAGCCGCCTGCCAGACCGACATCCTGCGCGCGCCCTGGCTGGACCTGCCGATCAAGCTGCTCGGCCTGGCCCTGGCCGGCGTTTTCTGGCTGCCGGCGACGTGGACCGCAGGCCTGTCGCTGCTGCTCGCCGGCCTGTTGCTGATCCGCCTGCCGTTCTGGCGGCCCGACCGGGCCTGCCGCCGGCTCGACGTCGGCATCATGTTCGTCGGCTATCTGGCGATTGTCGGCCAGTTGCTGCTCGAGGCCTGGGCGACGCTGGCCGGCCCGGCCTGGATCGGCGCGCTGCCGACGCACGTATTCACCTTCGGCGCGATGGGCTGCGTGATTCCGGCGATGATCGTGCGCATCGCCAACGGTCATACCGGACGAAAAGTGGTGTTTTCAGCGGTCGACCGCAGCGTGCTGTGGCTGATGCTGGGCGCGCTGCTGATCCGCGTCGGCTTGACCCAGCTGGCGCCGGCCCACTACGCGTGGTGGATCGGCCTGGCCGCCCTGTGCTGGCTGGCCGCCTTCGGCCTGCTGCTGGTACGTTACGCGCCGGTGCTGATGCAGCCGCGCATCGACGGCCGCGAGCACTGAAGGTCGCGGATCAGAGCACCGCTTCGAACAGTTCGAGTTGCGGCGGGCCGAGGTAGAAATCGCGCGGCGACTGGCCGGCCTGCATGTGCGCCTTGCGGAAGGCGTCGGACTTCGTCCACTCGGCGAAGGCCTGCTCGGTTTCCCACACCGTGTGCGAGGCGAACAGCGTGCGTACCTCGTCGGTATCGCCGCGCAGCAGGTTGAAGGAAACGAAGCCGGGCACCTCGCTCAGATAGCTGTTGCGGTTGCGCCAGTGGGCGACGAAATCGTCCTCCTTGCCGGGGACGATACGGAAACGGTTCATGGCGAGAAACATGTGAACTCCCGGAAATATCGACTTTGCATGCTTGTTGCTTGACAGGCGGATCATCCCCCCGTCAGCGCTCACACACAACATGTTCGATGAAGATGACAAGATCGACTTCGGCGCCCTGCCCGCCGAAGTCGATCACCTGCTCCAGGAAGGCGTTGCCGCCCATTTCAGCGACCGGGCGCTGGCCGAGCGCCTGTTTCTCGCCGCGCTGTCGCTGGCGCCGGACGCCCTGCCGGCACACCGCTGCCTGGTCAAACACTACAACCGTTGTCGACAATTCGACAGGGCGCTGGCCGCCGCGCGCGCCTGGGTCGGCGCTGCCGCCCGCCAGGCCGGTCTGTCCGACAACTGGCTGCAATGGAAGGCGGCGCCGGGCTATGCGCTGGCCGCGCTGAAGGGGCTGGCCTTCATCCATTTGCGTAGCGGCGAGCCGGACAAGGCCGACGCGATGATCGCCCGCATCATCGCCATGGACCCCGAGGATGCTGTCGGCGCGTCGGTGGTGCTGGCGCTGCTCGACGAAACCCGGCTGGCGATCTGAAAAAAGGCGCATTGCTGCGGTCGACCGCAGCCGCGCAAGAAAAACCGCCCCGTTGCCGGGGCGGAAGGCTGCTACGAGGTGGAGCGGCTCAGTAACGGGCGTCGGACGGCTTCGGATCCTTCGGCCAGTCCTTGACCTTGTCCGGGAAGTCCGGCCGCGGCTGGTGGCTGAAGTATTCGGCCACGTCCACCGACTCCTGGTCGCTGAGGCCGCCCTGGCCGAGCGGGAACTTGCCGTGGAAGCCGATCGGCATGTTGCGCTTGACGAAGGCCGCGGCGGTGTAGGTGCGGGCCATGCCGGCGCCGATGTTGAACGATTCGTCGCCCCACAGCGGCGGATAGACCATCCTGCCGGCGGCGTCGCGCAGGCCTTCGCCGTTGTCGCCGTGGCAGACCGCGCACTGGTCGGCGTAGATCCGCTTGCCGTTCGCCGGATCGGGCACGATGCTGCGGTCGATCTTGCCGATGCCGCGCCCGGCCACCTTGTCTTCCGGCCGGGTCTCGCGCTTCATCCAGTCGAAGTAGGCAACCATCGCCTTCAGGTCCGGCGAATCCTTGGCCAGCGGCTTGCCGTTCATCGAGCGGCGGAAGCAGCCGTTGATCCGGTCTTCCAGCGTGATGACCTTGCCCGCCCGCGCACCGTAGCTGGGGAAGAAGGCGGAGACGCCGACATACGGCGAGCCGTCGGCAACGGTGCCGGCGTTCAGGTGGCAACTGCTGCAGTTGAGCTGATCGCCGACGTGTTCCGGCAACAGGTCCTTGGTTTCCAGGTTCAGGCGCATGCCGCGCACCAGCTGATCGGCGTTGGCTTCCTTCAGCATGTCGGCCAGGCGCGGCGTGTCGAACTTGCTCGAATCGGTGGTCTGCGGATCGAGCGCGGCACGCATTTTTGCCACCAGCGCGGCGTCGACCGCAGGCGCGCCGTCGCCCCAGCTGGCGCGGACGAAGCTCAGGATTTCAGCCAATTCCTGATCGCTCAGGCGGGCGAAGGCCGGCATCGTGAAGACCCGCGGATGGGCGGCGGTGGCCGCAGTCTGGCCGCCGGTCAGCATGATGTGCACCAGCGTCGAGGCGTCCTTCGACAACACCGTCGGGTTGCCGGCCAGCGTCGGGAAGATCTTCGCCACACCGCCGCCGTCGGCACGGTGGCAGTCGCCGCAGAACTGGATGTAACCGAGACCGCCGCGGCTGCTGAACAGCTTGTCCGGCACGTGGGCAACCACCGCCGGCTGCGGTGCACCGGCCGGCAGCGGCTTGTCGTACGGCCCCGGCGGCAGCGACTTGAGGTAGGTGGCGACGGCGACCAGATCGGCATCGCTGAAATGCTGCGTGCTGTGCATGATCACTTCGGTCATGTTGCCGGAAGCGGTGGCAAAGCGGTTCTGCCCGGTCTTCAGGAACAGCGCCGTGTCGTCCACCGTCCACAGGTTGCGCAGGCTGAGCGCGCGCCAGTGCTCGACCGTCTCGCCGGCCAGGAAATGGTCGCCCTTGCTGCCGGCGTCGCTCATCGCCTTCTCCTGGAACAGCAGGCCGCGCGGCGTATGGCAGGCGCCGCAGTGGCCGAGGCCCTGCACCAGATAGGCGCCGCGGTTCCAGGTTTCGTCCTTGCCGGTGTTCGGCTGATAAGGCGTGTCGTCGAGGAACAGCCAGTTCCAGATCGCCAGGCCCCAGCGCATGCTGAACGGCCACTTCATTTCGTCCGGCTTGTTCGGCTGGCTGACCGCGGCGAGCCCCTGCATCAGGTAGGCGTAGAGCGCCTGCATGTCTTCGCCGGTCATCTTGGCGTAGGACGGATAAGGCATGGCCGGATACAGGTTGTGCCCGTCGGCGGCGACGCCCTTGCGCATCGCGCGGTCGAACTGTTCAAAGCTGTAGTTGCCGATGCCGGTTTCCTTGTCCGGCGTGATGTTGGTCGAGTAAAGCTTGCCGAACGGCGTTTCCAGCGCCCGGCCGCCGGCCATCGGCGTGCCTTTTTCGGTTGTGTGGCAGGCCACGCAGTCGCCCAGCTGGGCGAGGTAGCGGCCGCGTTCGATGGTCGATGCGTCGACCGTCGTCGCCGCGGCCGTGCCGCTCAACAACGACAGGCCGAGCAGCGCGCCGCCGGCCAGCCGGCGCACGATGACGCCGAGCGTCGGCCAGTCGCGCCGATTTCCCCTGATTTGGTATTGCATGCTGTTTCTCCCTTTTCATCCGGTTCGCACCGAGTCTAGGAGAAGCCGCTGCCGGCGCCCATTCGGTCGTCCGGCTAGGGAAATAATCGAAACCGATTAGTCGACCGCAGCGGCGGATGCCGCCGAGCGCTGTGCCAGGGCCATTCGCAGGGCCGCCACCACCGGCGCCCAGCCGCCGCCGGCCGGCTGGCGGAACAGCCGCATGGCGCCCGGATACCACGGGCTGTCGTTGCGCCCGGTCAGCCAGCGCCAGTCGGTCTTGTAGTCCGGCAGCAGCAGCCAGACCGGCTTGCCGAGCGCACCGGCGAGATGGGCGACCGCGGTATCGACGGCGATCACCAGATCGAGCTGGCTGACGATGGCTGCGGTATCGGCGAAATCGCCGACCCGGGTGCCGAGATCGAGCAGCGGGAACGGCGGATCGGCCAGTTCGTCCTCGCCCTGCCCTTTCTGCAGGCTGACGAAGCGCACGCCGGGCACTTCGCCGAGGGAGGCCAGCACGCCCAGCGACGGCAGGGAGCGCTCGCCATCGTTCTCGAAACCGCGACTGCCTTTCCAGACCAGACCGACGCGCAGCCGGCCGTCGGCCGGGCCGAGCGCCGCCGACCATCGGGCGATGCGCGCCACATCGGCGTGCAGATAGGGCAATTCGGCCGGCACGCGGTCGACGCGCGTGGCGAAGTGAAATGGCAGGCTGAGCGGCGGCGCCCAGTAATCCCAGAGCACGCCGTCCGGTACGGAATCGCCCGGCGCCAGCGCGTCGTCGATGCCGTCCAGGCCGGCCGCGAACAGGGTTTTCAGCGCCGGATGGCAAAGCACCGAGACGCGCGCCGCGCCGGCCTGTTTCAACTGCGCGGCGTAGCGGCAGAACTGGATCATGTCGCCGTGCCCCGCTTCCAGGCCGATCAGCAGCGACTTGCCGGCCAGCGCCTCGCCGCGCCAGCGCGGCAGGCCGAGTTCGGCATCGAGCCGGGCATACCAGTCGCGCGCTTCGAGCCGCCGCCAGCCCTCCTCCCAACGCCCCTGACGCAGCAGCAGGTAGGCCAGGTTGAAGCCGGCGCTGGCATGACCGGGGTCGAGTTCCAGGGCGGTCCGGTAGCAGCGTTCGGCCTCGTCTTCGCGCTGCTGGCAGGTCAGCAGCGCCCCGTAGTTGGACCACAGGCCGGGCGCCTGCGGGTGACGCTGCAGACTGTCGCGGTACACCGCCCCGGCCTCGGCAAATTGCCGCCGGTCGACCAGAAATGCGCCGAAGTTGATCGCGATCTGGGCGATTTCCGGCGCCAGCGCCCGCGCCTGCCGGTAGGCCGCCGCCGCCTCGTCCGGCGCGCCCGAGGCTTCCAGCGCAAACGCCAGATTGGCATGCAGTTCGGCCTGCAGCGGCGCCAGTTCGAGCGCGGCGCGGAAGGCCGCCACGGCGCCCGGCGCATCGCCGACGCCCAGGCAGCGGTTGCCCTCGGCGAACCGTTCGTTCAGCGCGGTGGCGGCGTCAAGGGAATCGTCGGTGGCGGACATGGCGGCATTTTAGGCGGCCTGCCGCGGTCAACCGCAGATTTGACGATTTTTAACGCCGACCGGCGGTCGACCGCGGCCCGAACCGGTTTTTCCCGCATCGCCGCGGTCGACCGCAGGAATCGCCGAAAAACCGCTCAGGCCGGCAATTCCGCCTGATCGAGCGCGCGGAACATCGAGCAGCGCCGGAAGACCTCCTCGCCCGGCGGCACCTGTTTCTGGCTGCAGTATTTCGAGACCAGCTTGGCCAGGCCCTTGATGTCGCGTCCGGAAGCCTGCGGGAAGATGTCCGGCAGCCGGTCAAGCAGCGCCGGTTCCACCGCCAGCCCGAACTGCTGCGCCATGACGCTCCAGATCTTCAGGCGGTCCTCGCGCTCCGGCGCATGGAAGCGGATCAGCGCGATGCAGCGCGAGACGATGGCCTCGTCGATGTCGTCGACGCGGTTGGTCGTCAGGAACAGGAGGCCGTTGAAATACTCCAGCACGCGCAGGAAGACGCCGACGACGGCGTTCATCGTGATGTTGTCGTCGCGCCGCTTGATGTACACGTCGGCCTCGTCGATCAGCATCACGGCGCCCCAGCGCTGGGCGCGCGTCAGCACTTCCTTCAGCGCCGTCTCCATTGCCGCGACGTTCAGCCCGAGCTGGCCGGAATGCACGCGGTAAAGCGGCCGGCGGATGATCTCGGCGTACACCTCGGCGGTCAGCGTCTTGCCGACGCCCGGAGGGCCGGCGCAGAGCACCGTCGTGCCGCCCGACTTGCCGGCGACGATGTCGTCCATCAGCACGTCCATCTCGGCGGTCAGGATGTCGATCAGGTCGGTCTGCTCGGGCGGCAGCACCAGCTTGTCCTTGAGCTCCGGCTGGTAGGCGTAGGGCTGCAGGTCGTCGACGTGCACCCAGACGTAGTGGTGCAGGTCGAGGTGGAACATCAGGATGAAGAAATGCACCGGCAGCTCGGTGAACAGGTTCTTCTCCTTGCCCAGCTCGGCCTGGGCTTCCTCGACCTCGGCCTCTTCCTTGCCGGACAGGCGCGAGTTGCGCTGCACGCGACGGACGAACTTGGCCAGGATGTCGCCGGTCGCGTCCATCGTCAGCACGCGGTCGCCGAGGATGCTCTCGTCGTTGACCAGGCGCGCCGCGCCGCCGGTGGAGGACAGGATGATCTGGTCCTTGCGGGCGAAATCGGTGTCGCGGTGCGTCGCCGTCGGGTTTTCCGAGAACCAGCCGGTGCCGGTGCCGGAGAACTGTGCGCCGTACTGGGCGCGCCAGTCGAAATAGCGCACGGCGCCTTCCTCGTAGGCGGCGATCAGCGCCGGCGTTTCCTTGACGTAGCCCTTGGCGGCGAGGATTTCGGCGACCGTGCGGCCGGCGATGTCGGGGCCGGAGATGCGCAGCGTATGCACCGCCATCCTGGCCCGCGAATTGGCCTTCAGCTCGACGTAGATCTTGCCGCTCTCCTCTTCCGACGGCGGCGTGTAGTCGAGGCGGGCGACCACCCAGGCCAGCGGCTTGCCGGTGACGGCAGCGGAAAACACCCAGCCGCGCTCGGCGTCCTCGGCGAGATAACGGGCGATGGCCGGCACGGCCATTTCCAGTTCCTCCGGCTCGAAACGCTTGCCGCTGAAGGCCAGCGCATTGCGCAAGGTTTCGATCTGCGCCGCCTGCGCCCGCAGATCGCGGTCGGCAGCGCGGTAGCGGTCGAGCAACAGGTCGAGCTCGGCGCTTTCCAGCTGGTTGAAGGGAATCTCGACACGGTTGCCGAAACGCAACTGGTCGCGCAAAAACACCAGACGCGGAAACGCCAGCATCATCGGTTCGATGTGCCGGCGGTCGATGGAGAGCTTCATCGGCTGCCTCCCGGGCAATGGATATCGGCCTCTCCCAGCCAGTTTCATGCCATGCGGTCGACGCCGGAAAAATGCGGAAAATCAGCCGGTTGACCGCAAAAGTCTTTGTCGCGCTTGCGACACGTGGGACAATCGCGCCCCCTTTCCGGAAAACACCATGCACCCGCGCAACAGGAACGCCACCGGTTACGATTTCGCCGCCCTGTGCGCCAGTTCGGCCGGCCTCGCCAAATACCTGAAGACCACGCCGGCCGGCACGCCGGGCATCGACTTCGCCAACCCGGCCGCCGTCAAGGCGCTCAACCGCGCGCTGCTGATCCACCACTACGGCGTGCATGGCTGGGACATTCCGGCCGGCTACCTGTGCCCGCCGATTCCCGGCCGCGCCGATTACCTGCACGCGCTGGCCGATCTGCTGGCCGAGGAATACGACGGCGTCTTCCCGGTCGGCCCCCAACTGCGTGCGGTCGACATCGGCACCGGCGCCAATCTGATCTATCCGCTGCTCGGCCGGGCCGAATACGGCTGGTCCTTTCTCGGCACCGACATCGACGAAGCGGCGCTGGCCAATGCCGCACGCATCCTCGGCAAGAACCCGGCCGCCGCGAGCGGCATCGAACTGCGCCGCCAGCCGCAGGCCGACAAGATCTTCGACGGCCTGCTGCGCAGCGGCGAAACCTTCACGCTGGCGATGTGCAATCCGCCCTTCCACGGCTCGCCCGGCGAAGCAGCCGGCGCCAACCGGCGCAAGTGGAACCAGCTCGGCAAGCCCGGCGCCAAGGGGCAACTGAACTTCGGCGGCGGCGATCTCGAACTGTGGTGCCCGGGCGGCGAACGCCTGTTCGTGCAGACGATGATCGAACAGAGCGCCCGGATTCCGAAGCGCGTGCTGTGGTTCACCACGCTGCTGTCGAAGGCCGACAACCTGCCGGTGGTCCAGGCCGCCCTGCTGCGCGCCCACGCCATCGACACCAAGGTGCTGCCGATGGCCCAGGGCCAGAAGCAGAGCCGCATCGTTGCCTGGACCTTCTGTCCGCGCCGCATCCGCCGCGCCTGGCTGCGCGACCTGGTCGCCGGCAATCCGCTCGAACCGGCCGGCGCACCGGCGGCGTGAAAATCTGAAAAATCCGCCGATCGCTGCGGTCGACCGCAGGATTCGCCGGATTTCCGGGCAACAAAAAGCCCCGGTGGCAAACCCCGGGGCCCGGTCTGGCGGGCAACGCGCCCGCCGGCAAATTACTTGGCCGGTGCCGGCGCGATGGTATTGGCGACTTCCGCCTTGCCCTCATCCTTGGCGGCTTCCTTCTTGGCCTTGGCTTCGTGATGCTTCTTTTCCTTCTTGGCCTTGACTTCATGCCTGGTGTGATCGGCCTTCTTGTCGGCCGCGGCCTTCTGCTCGGCAACCGCCGGCGCAACGGTCTCGGCCGGCGTGGCGTTCTGGGCGAAGGCGGCGGAAGCGAAACCGGCGGCAACGGTCAGGGCGATCAGGGTCTTGGTCACTTGCATGGCATTTCTCCTTGAGAAAACGTGGGTTCGATGTTCGGTGCTGCGTTCGGTGCAGCGCCTTGTGCAGAATAACGACCGATTGCCGCACCCGATGTCACGAGGATCGTAGCATCGTGTATCCGTCAGTGACCGAAATGTCATGAAACGTAGCCCGCCGGCCCGACAGACCGCGATTCCGACGCGGCGACTGGGGCTTCGCCGCAGCAGCCCGTATAATTGCAGGTCCATCCCAAGAAACGTGAATGCCTTGTCCGATCTTCTCGACCGTCTCGCCGTCCTGCCCCAATACCTGCTGCCGAAACAGGCGCTGACCGTCCTCGCCGGACGGCTGGCCTCGGCGCATGCCGGGGCGCTGACCACCTCGGTCATCCGCTGGTTCATCGGCCGCTACGGCGTAGACATGAGCGAAGCGGCCAATCCGGACCCGGCCGCCTACGCCAGTTTCAACGATTTCTTCACGCGGGCGCTGAAGGCCGATGCCCGGCCTTTCGCCGACAGCGATTTGCTGTGTCCGGTAGACGGCGCGATCAGCCAGTTCGGCAGCATCGAGCGCGACCAGATTTTCCAGGCCAAGGGCCACCGCTACTCGACGGCCGCACTGCTCGGCGGCGACCGCGAACTTGCCGCGCAGTTCGACAACGGCAGCTTCGCCACGCTCTATCTCAGCCCGCGCGACTACCACCGCATCCACATGCCCTGCGCCGGCCGGCTGACCCGGATGATTCACGTACCCGGCGCCCTGTTCTCGGTCAATCCGACCACCGCCCGCGGCGTTCCCGGCCTGTTCGCGCGCAACGAACGCGTCGTCTGCGTGTTCGACACCGAGGACGGGCCGTTCGCGCTGGTCCTGGTCGGCGCGACGATCGTCGGCAGCATGGCCACCGTCTGGCAGGGCACGATCAATCCGCCGCGCCCCGGCGTCGTTCGCGAATGGCGTTACGCCGGCGATACTGCGGTCGACCTGGCCAAGGGGCAGGAAATGGGCCGTTTCCTGCTCGGCTCGACGGTCGTCCTGCTGTTCCCGAAAGATCGCCTGGCCTTCAACCCGGCGTGGGCGCCGGCCCGGCCGGTCCGCATGGGCGAAGCGATGGGATCGCGGCCGGCATGAACCTGCACCGGCTGATCCGTGGCATCACCGTTTTCGCGCTGGCGCTGGCCGGTTTCTGGCTGGCCGATGCCGGCCGGCCGGTACCGCTGCTGATCCTGCTCGGCGTGGCGGCTGCACTGTACGCGATCCGCGTCGGTGAACAGGGCGAGGCCCGCTACGGTCGACGCGTGCCGGTCACCGAAATGCTGGCGCTCGGCCGCCAGGGCGACCGCCGCATGCTGACCGGTGGCCTGGCCGGCTATCTGATGCTGGCCTGCTTCGTCGCTGCCGGCTGGTTCGCCTTTCACTGATCCCCGCGGCCCGGCCGCATGGGATACTCGCTTCCCCGACCCACGGAGAAAAACGACATGATCCGATTCCTGCGCCAACTCGCCCTTGCCTCGCTGCTCGCGCTGCCCTTTGCCGTCCGCGCCGAAGCGCCGCTGCAAAACCAGCAGGTCCCCGGTTACTACCGTCTGGCACTCGGCCAGTTCGAAGTCACCGCGCTCTACGATGGCAGCATCGCCCTCGACGAAAAGCTGCTCAAAGGCGTGGCCAAGCGCGACCTGCAACGTCTGCTGGCCCGCGAGTTCCTGCAGGGACCCGCCGTCCAGACGGCGGTCAACGCCTATCTGGTCAATACCGGCCAGCGGCTGATCCTGGTCGATGCCGGCGCCGCCAAACTGTTCGGCCCGACGCTCGGCAACATCGTGGACAACCTGAAAGCCGCCGGCTATCGCCCGGAACAGGTCGACACGGTACTGCTCACCCACCTGCACGGCGACCATGTCAACGGCCTGGTCACAGCCGACGGCCAGCGCGTCTTCGTCAATGCCGAAGTCTGGTCGGCCAAAGCCGACAACGACTTCTGGCTCAGCGAGACGATCGCCGCTCAGGCGCCGCAGGAAGCCCAGGGCTTTTTCAAGATGTCGCGCGACGCCGCCGCGCCGTATCTGGCGGCCGGCCGCTGGAAGACTTTCGACGGCGAGCGGGAACTGGCGCCCGGCGTCAGCAGCGTCGATACGCACGGCCATACGCCGGGCCATGCCAGCTACCTGTTCCGCAGCGGCGAGCAGCGCCTGCTGGTGCTCGGCGACATCGTGCACAACCACGCCGTGCAATTCGCCAGACCGGAAGTCTCGCTGGAATTCGATGTTGACCAGAAACAGGCGATCGCCACGCGCAAGCGCATCTTTGCGCAGGTCGCCCGGGAACGTCTGATGGTGGCCGGCATGCACCTGCCCTTCCCCGGCATCGGTCACGTGCGCAAGGAAGCCAAGGGCGGCTATGCCTGGGTTCCCGCCGAATTCACCCTGCTGCCGGCCAAGTAAACGAAAGTTTGCCGGGCGCGCCAGGCTCAGCGGATGAGGAAGCCCATCACATCGCTCATCGCATGCAGCGCCGGCTGGCTTGCCAGCCAGTCGCGCGCCGCCGCTTCGCTGGGCATGATCTCGACCTCGTAGGACTTGTCGTCCGAGGTTTTCAGCACGCGTTCGATCAATAGCGCCAGCAGCCGGTCGACGGTGACGAAGACCATGCGACAGTTGGGATGGGAGGCGTGCGCACCGTACAGATGCGCCAGCAGTTCGGTAAGGACGATGGGCGTCATGCTGTGCCCTTCGATGGCGGAAAGATCGGCGATCACGTAGCGTGCGTGATCGTAACGGGGATCACAGTGCACCCGCTTGGTCGCACCCAGCAATGAATCGGCCGTCAGCATGCCGGTGTAGCGCTGGACGACGCCTTCCGGCTCCCAGATCAGTTCATAGCTCATCGACGATATCCACTCCTGCCCGCGTACGGAATGACGACTGGGCATGCGCGGATTATATTCCCGAGCGCTCGCCAGGGTACCTAGGACATCCCACAGGTATGCAACCACCACGGGCGTCCCCGAATGTCCAGAACAAAGCCCCCGCCGGTTTCCCGACGGGGGCTTTGATGTTGCTGCGGTCGACCGGCAAAACCGGCCGATTTCCGCAACTTACATCTCGACCGTTTCCGCCACTTCCACGAACTCCGGAATCTGGTCGAAGTTCATGTAGCGATAGACTTCACCGGCCTTGGCGTTCACCAGCTTGATCTGCTCCATGTACTCCGGCACCGTCACGATCCGGCCGGCCAGGGCGCACATCGCGGCCAGTTCGGCGGAGCCGAGGTAAACGCGGGTGTCGATGCCGAGGCGGTTCGGGAAGTTGCGGGTCGAGGTGGAGATCGCCGTCGAGCCCTTGCGGATCTGCGCCTGGTTGCCCATGCACAGCGAGCAGCCCGGCATTTCCATACGCGCGCCGGACTTGCCGAGGACGCCGTAGTAGCCCTCTTCGGTCAGGATCAGCGCGTCCATCTTGGTCGGCGGAGCGATCCACAGGCGGGTCGGGATGTCGGCCTTGCCTTCAAGGACCTTGCCGGCGGCGCGGAAGTGCCCGATGTTGGTCATGCAAGAGCCGATGAAGACCTCGTCGATCTTGTCGCCGGCGACTTCGGACAGCAGCTTGACGTCGTCCGGGTCGTTCGGGCAGGCCAGGATCGGCTCGGTGACTTCGGCCAGGTCGATCTCAATGACTGCGGCGTACTGGGCGCCGGCGTCACCCTTGAGCAGCGTGCCGTTGGCGATCCAGTCTTCCATGGACTTGATGCGGCGCTTCAGCGTACGGGCATCCTGATAGCCTTCGGCGATCATCCACTTCATCAGGGTGATGTTCGAACGCATGTACTCGACGATCGGTTCCTTGTTCAGGGCGACCGTACAGGCGGCGGCGGAACGCTCGGCGGCGGCGTCGGAGAGTTCGAAGGCTTGTTCGACCTTGAGATCCGGCAGGCCTTCGATTTCCAGGATGCGGCCGGAGAAGACGTTCTTCTTGCCCTTCTTCTCGACGGTCAGCAGGCCCTGCTTGATGGCGTAGTACGGAATGGCATTGACCAGGTCGCGCAGGGTGATGCCGTCCTGCATCTTGCCCTTGAAGCGGACCAGCACCGATTCCGGCATGTCCAGCGGCATGACGCCGGTGGCGGCGGCAAAGGCGACCAGGCCGGAGCCGGCCGGGAAGGAGATGCCGATCGGGAAACGGGTGTGCGAGTCACCGCCGGTGCCGACAGTATCCGGCAGCAGCAGGCGGTTCAGCCAGGAGTGGATGACGCCGTCGCCCGGACGCAGCGAGACGCCGCCGCGGGTGCTGATGAAGGACGGCAGTTCGCGGTGCATGCGCACGTCGACCAGCTTCGGATAGGCGGCGGTGTGGCAGAAGGACTGCATCACCAGATCGGCGGAGAAGCCGAGGCAGGCCAGATCCTTCAGTTCGTCGCGGGTCATCGGGCCGGTGGTGTCTTGCGAGCCGACGGTGGTCATCTTCGGTTCGCAGTAGGTGCCCGGCAGGATGCCCTTGCCTTCCGGCAGGCCACAGGCGCGGCCGACCATCTTCTGGGCCAGCGAGTAGCCGGTGCCCGGATCGTTCGGCTGCTGCGGCAGGCGGAACAGGGTCGAGGCCGGCAGGCCGAGAGCTTCACGCGCCTTGGCAGTCAGGCCGCGGCCGATGATCAGGGGGATACGGCCGCCAGCGCGGACTTCGTCGAGGATGACCAGGGTCTTCAGTTGCGACTCGGCGATCACGGCACCGTTCTTGGTGGCGGTGACCTTGCCGGTGGCGCCGTCGACCTTCAGCTCGATCTCGTCACCCATGTCCATCTGGCCGGCGTCGATTTCGATCGGCAGGGCGCCGGCATCTTCCATCGTGTTGAAGAAGATCGGGGCGATCTTGGAGCCGAGGCAGACGCCACCGAAGCGCTTGTTCGGAACGTAGGGGATGTCTTCGCCGGTGAACCACAGCACCGAGTTGGTGGCGGACTTGCGGGAGGAACCGGTACCAACCACGTCACCAACGTAGGCGATCAGGTTGCCCTTGGCAGCCAGCTTTTCCAGTTGCTTGATCGGGCCGCGGGAACCCGGCTCGTCGGCTTCGATACCCGGACGCGGGTTCTTCAGCATAGCCAGCGCGTGCAGCGGGATGTCGGGACGCGACCAGGCGTCCGGGGCCGGCGACAGGTCGTCGGTGTTGGTTTCGCCGGTAACCTTGAAGACAGTCAGCTTTTGCGAAGCCGGCACTTCCGGACGCGAGGTGAACCACTCGGCGTCGGCCCACGACTGCATGACGGCCTTGGCGTTGGCGTTGCCGCCCTTGGCCAGCTCGGCGACGTCGTGGAAGTAATCGAACACCAGCAGGGTCTTCTTCAGGCCTTCGGCGGCGACGGTGCCGCAGGTCGGGCAACCGAGCAGGTCGATCAGCGGCTTGACGTTGTAGCCGCCGAGCATGGTACCGAGCAGTTCGGTGGCCTTTTCCCTGGAAATCAGCGCACAGGCTTCTTCGCCCTTGGCCACCTTGGCCAGGAACTCGGCCTTGACCTTGGCGGCGTCATCGACACCGGCCGGCACACGGAAGGTCAGCAGTTCGACCAGAAAGGCTTCTTCGCCGGCGGGCGGATTCTTCAACAGGGCGACCAGTTCGGTGGTCTGTTGCTTGGACAGCGGCAGCGGGGGGATACCGAGGGCTGCACGCTCGGCAACGTGTGCGCGGTAGGCTTCAAGCACGGCGACTTCCTTTCGTAAAGGGTTGCTCTAGGGGATAAAACGGTATTTTACGACAACGGCGACGGCCGGATGGTTCGGAAAATCGCCGATCCGCTCCGGCTCGCGCAAGTCTTATATATTTTATATGTTAGTTCACTGCAGCGCCACCGCTGCCTGCGGTCGACGGGGCAATTTGCCCAAAAATTGAGCGTCGACCGCAAAAGCCTTACCGGACAGACGCTTGGCACCGCTGTCCCGAGCTTATCCACAGGCTTGTCCGACCGGAACGGGGATAAATGTCCTTTATGCACACAGGCTGCTAGACTGAGGGTTTCGTCCTCACTTTCCAAAAGCATGTCCCGAATTTCCGCCATTGCCGCCCTGGGCCAGCAGATCTGGCTCGACAACCTGTCCCGCCAATTGATCGATTCGGGCGAACTCGCACGCTGGATCGCCGACGACGCCATCGCCGGCGTCACCTCGAACCCGGCGATCTTCTTCAATGCGATCCGCAACGATCCGGCCTACCAGGCGGCAACGGCTGCGCTCAAGGACAGTCCGCTCGATGCCGAACGGCGTTTCGAAGCACTCGCGCTGCCCGATGTCCGGCGGGCCTGCGACCTGTTCCTGCCGCAATACGAGCGTAGCGAAGGCCGTGCCGGTTTCGTCAGCTTCGAAGTCTCGCCAACGCTGGCCGCCGATGCCGCCGGCACCCTTGCCGCCGCCCGCCGCCTGTGGGCGGAAATCGGCCGGCCGAACGCGATGATCAAGATTCCGGCGACCGCCGCCGGTTTGACGGCGATCGCCGGCGCGATCGCCGACGGCATCAACATCAATGTCACGCTGATTTTTTCGCCGGCCCAGCTGGCGGAGGTTCAGGCGGCCTACCGCCACGGCATCGAACAGCGTTTTTCGGCCGGCAAGCCGGTCGACCGCATCGCCTCGGTGGCCAGCGTCTTCATCAGCCGGCTGGATACCCTGCTCGACCCGCGGCTGCCGGCCGAACTGCGGGGGAAGACGGCAATCGCCATGGCCCGCCGGGCCTACGCGGACTGGCAGACGCTGCCGCCGCTGCCCGGCGGTGCCCGCCAGCAGATGCTGTTGTGGGCCTCGACATCGTCGAAAAACCCGGCCTACCGCGACGTCGTCTATGTCGAACAACTGATCGGCGCCGGCACGGTCAATACCGTTCCCGATGCCACGCTGGCAGCCTTCCGCGACCACGGCGAAGCGGCTGCCACGCTCGGCCTCGCCCCGGCTGACACCGAAGCCCAACTGGCCGGCATTGCCGCACTCGGCATCGAGCTCGACAACATCGGCGACGAGCTCCAGGCAGCCGGACTCCGGCAGTTCGACGAAGCCTTCGCCAAGCTGCTCGAACTCGTCCGCTGAACGCATCGTGACCGCCACCGTCCGCCGCCGCATTGCCAGCCGCCTGCAGGGGCTCGTGCTGGCCATGCTGCTGGCGCCGACGCTGGGCATGGCGGCGGACAAGATCGCGCTGCAGCTCAAATGGACGCACGCCTTCCAGTTCGCCGGTTATTACGCCGCCCAGGCCCAGGGTTACTACGCGCAGGCCGGCCTCGACGTGGACATCGTCGAAGCCGCCCCCGAAACCGATGTGGTCAGGCGCGTCGTGCAAGGCGAGGCGAATTTTGGCGTCGGCGCCAGCAGCCTGATCCTGGATCGCCATGCCGGCCAGCCGGTGGTCGTGCTGGCGGCCATCTTCCAGCATTCGCCGCAAGTCATCATCGCTCGCCGCGGCGCAGACCTGCAAAGCATCCACGATCTGGCCGGCAAGCGCCTGATGCTGGAAAAGCAGACGGAAGAGCTGGGTGCCTATCTCAAGCGAGAGGGCATCCCCCCGGCGTCGCTGCGACTTCTGCCGCACAGCTTCAACCCGCAGGAGATGATCGACGGCAAGGTCGATGCCATGTCGGCCTATCAGACCAACGAACCCTTCGTGCTCGACCGCCAGGGTTTTTCCTATCTGCTGCTGACGCCGCGCTCGGTCGGCATCGATTTTTACGGCGACAATCTGTTCACCAGCGAACGGGAATTGCGCGACCATCCGCAACGGACCCAGGCTTTCGTGCAGGCCAGCCTGCGCGGCTGGGAATACGCATTGGCCCACCCGGACGAAATCATCGAACTGATCCGGCAACGCAAACCGGCCGGTCCCAGCCGCGAGCATCTGGCCTTCGAAGCGGAACAGGGCCTGCCGCTGATCCGGCCCGACCTCGTGCCGATCGGTTACATGCACCCCGGACGCTGGCGGCATATTGCCAACGTCTATGCCGAACTCGGCATGCTGCCGGCGGACGTTTCGCTGGAAGGTTTTCTACCGGAAGCAAGCGAAGCGCACGACTGGGATGGCTATCTGATGCCGCTCGCACTGGCACTGATCGCGCTGGTCGCCCTGGCCGGCATCGCCTTCAACACGCACCGCCTGAATACCCGCCTGCGCCGGAGTCAGCGTGAACTGGCCGAGCGCGGCCGGGAACTGCTGTTGCAGAACCGCGTGCTGCACCTGTTGAACCGGGGCGCCTCGCTGCCCGAAGTGCTGGACAACCTGGCGCGCGAAGTCGAACAGCAGCGATCCGGCGTGCTGTGCTCCATCCTGCTGCTCGATCCGACGGGAAGATTCGTCCGCCACGGCGCCGCACCGAGCCTCCCGGATTTCTACATCGAGGCGATCGACGGCCTTGCCATCGGCGATCAGGTCGGCTCCTGCGGCACCGCCGCCTGGCGCGACGAACGGGTCGTCGTCGAAGACATCCGCAGCCACCCCTACTGGCAGAATTTCACGGAACTGGCCGAGCGGGCCGGCCTTAGGGCCTGCTGGTCACAGCCCTTCCACGGACGCGACGGCAAGGTCATCGGCACCTTTGCGCTCTATCACCGCAACCCGGCCACGCCCAGTCCGCGCGAAATCGAACAGATCGAAAGCTACGCCCGCCTGGCCGAACTGGCCGTCGAACGCTCGCGCTCCGACGATGCCCTGCGACTTGCCGAAGCCCGCTACCGGCTGATTTCCGAAAACAGCAACGACGTGATCTGGGTGCTCGAACTGCCGGCATTGCGTTTCAGCTACCTCAGCCCGTCGGTGGCCAGGCTGCGCGGCTGGACCGCGCAAGAAATCATGGATCGGCCGATGAGCGAGTCGCTGACGCCTGAGTCGGCGGAGAAGGTCGGACAGATGCTGCGCGAGACGCTGGCCGAGATCGCCGCCGGCACCCCGGGGCCCCATACCCGGACACTGGAGGTCGAACAGCCCTGCAGGGACGGCAGCATCGTTCCCACCGAAGTCGTCGCCAGCGTCCTGCTCGATGGCGGCGGCAAACCCGCTCACGTTCTCGGCATCACCCGCGACATTTCGGAGCGTCGGCGCAACGAAGAGGAACTGGCCCGCTACCGGGGCGAGCTGGAACGGCGCGTCGACGAACGCACCCGCGAACTCTCGGAAGCCAAGGAAGCCGCGGAAACGGCCAACCGGGCCAAAAGCACCTTCCTGGCGACGATGAGCCACGAACTGCGTACGCCGATGAACGCCATCCTCGGCATGACCGACCTCGCCCTGCGCCGCGCCACCGACCGCAAGCAACAGGACCAGCTCGGCAAGGCCGCCGATGCCGCCCGCCACCTGCTGGCGATCATCAACGACATTCTCGACCTGTCGCGGATCGAAGCGGAAAAGATGACGCTCAGCCATGCCGACTTCACGATCGGCGACATGGTCGATGGCCTGCAGCGCCTGATCGAGCAGCTTGCGGTCGACAAGGGACTGCACCTGAAATTCGACATTGCCGGCGAAACCCGCGCCAGACGCGTGCGTGGCGACGCACAGCGCATCGCGCAGATCCTGCTCAACCTGTGCGGCAACGCCATCAAGTTCACCGAACAGGGCTGCGTCACGCTGGCCCTGACACTGGCCGAAGACAACGGGGCAACGATCCTGCGCGGCGAAGTCAGCGACACCGGCATCGGCATTTCGCCGACCATGCAGCAGCAACTGTTCCAGCCCTTCGTGCAGGCCGACGGTTCGCTGACCCGCCAGCACGGCGGCAGCGGTCTCGGGCTGGCGATCAGCAAACGCCTGATCGAGCTGATGGATGGCCACATCTCACTGGACAGCGAACCCGGTCGCGGCAGCCGGTTCATCTTCGAAATCCGGTTGCAGGCACCGCAGTCTGCCGTGGCACCGGAGAACGCCATCGACCACGAGGCCGAAATCCAGCGCCGCTTTGCCGGTCGACGCATTCTGCTGGCCGAAGACGAACCGGTGAACCGTGAAGTGTTCCGCGAACTGCTGTCTGAAACCGGGCTGATCGTCGATACCGCCGAAGACGGCCGGCAGGCCGTCGACATGGCGAGCACCGGTGGCTACTCGCTGATCCTGATGGACATGCAGATGCCGAACCTCAACGGGCTGGAAGCGACGCGCGCGATCCGCGCCCTGCCGGGCCTGGCCGCGCTGCCGATCGTTGCGATGACCGCCAACGCCTTCGCCGAAGATCGCCAGCGCTGCCTCGAGGCCGGCATGGACGACCATATCGGCAAACCGGTCGCACCCGACAAACTGTTCGCCAGCATCCATCACTGGCTGGACCACCGGCACCATGCGGGCTGACCCGCGGTCGACTGTATCATTTTTGTTATTTCCCTATAATGGCAGCAAGTTCCCGCCGGAAGCGCCGCCATGCCCCTGACCTCTGACAGTTTCCGCCTTCGCCTGGTCCTGCTCTTCGGCGGCCTGTCGATCGCCTTCATCCTCGGCATCACGCTGTACATCAATCGCGTCGCGACGGCGCACATCATCGAGGATGGCGAAGAGCGCTTGCGCAATCTGGCTTTCAACGTCGCGCTCGTCGTCGAAAACAACCTCGAGGAACGGCAGCGGGAAATTCACCTGCTCAGCCACAGCTTGCCGAAACCGGGGCAGCGCCTCGAAAACGACAACATCCGCCGCACGCTGGCGCTGGCCAAGAAAGCCTACCGACACTACGCCTGGATCGGCCTGACCGACGCCGATGGCGTCGTTCGGGTGGCTGCCGACGGCATGCTCGAAGGCGTCGACGCCTCCCGGCGTGACTGGTTCGCGCAGAGCCGGACAGGCGACTTCATCGGTGACGTGCACGAAGCCGTACTGCTGGCCAAGAAACTGCCGGCCCCGGCCCCCGGCGAAGCGCTGCGCTTCGTCGACTTCGCCTCGCCGGTGCATGACGAGGCCGGACGTTTTCTCGGCGTTGTGGCATCGCATGCCCATTGGCGCTGGGTAGACGAGGTCATCCACCAAATGCTGCCGGCCGATGCCGAACAGAACGGAATCGAAGTGCTGATCGCCAATCCGCAGGGCAAGATCCTCTATCCGTTCACGGCGGTGAACGAGGCGCACCTGCCAGACCCGCTGCGCGAGGATCCGCGGCTGACGCGCTTCCACTGGCCCGGGCACGGCGATTACATGATCGGCATGCAGCGCATCGACAGCGAACCGGGCTGGTTGATCATCGTCCGCCAATCGGCCGATCTGGCGCTCGCCCCGGTCACCCGGCTGCATTACAGCCTGCTGATCATCGGTGCGACCGTCGCCTTGCTGTTCATGATCCTCGCTTACCGGATCGCCATCACCCTGAGCCGCCCGCTCGAACACCTGGCCCAGGTCGCACAGGCCATCGAGCATGACGACGAAAGCGGCAGTTTTGCGGTCGACTGCCGTTTACGTGAAATTCGCACGCTGGCCGATTCGCTGCGCGACATGTTCAGCCACCTGCGGGCATCGAAAAAAGCGCTGCAGGAAGCCAACGCCTCGCTGGAAGAAAAGGTCGACCGGCGGACGCGCGAACTGCGCGAAGCCAACCTGGCGCTCGAACAACTGGCCCGCCACGACACACTGACCGGCCTGCACAACCGGCTGGCCGCCAACGAGCGCCTGCGCAGCGAGTTCCAGCGCAGCCGTCGGAGCCGGCAGGAAGAAGCCTTGCTGGTCATCGACGTGGACCATTTCAAGCGGGTCAACGATACCTGGGGACACGAAACCGGCGATCAGGTGCTGATCCACATCGCCGATCAGCTGAAAGCCTCGGCACGGCAGACCGATTTCGTCGCCCGGCTGGGCGGCGAGGAGTTTCTGGCGATCCTGCCGGACACTTCGCCGGCAGGGGCGATGATCGTCGCCGAAAAGATCCGCGCCGGCATTGCCGATTCGACGGCGCCGACCGTCGGCCGGGTCACCGTCAGCATCGGGGTCGGGATCGTCGAAGCGGACGACAAGGACGAGGACGATGCACTACGCCGCGCCGATCAGGCGCTTTACCGGGCCAAGGGCGGCGGCCGCAACTGCGTGATGCGCTAGCAGGGCGGCAGGCCGCACTGCCGGCGGGCCCGGTTGCAGGCCGGATGTTCGACATCGAATTCCCGGCAGGGCGACGGTCGACCGTCGTAAATCGCGCATTTCACCGCCACACCGACTTCGCCGTCGAGCGCCGCGCAACGCGGCGCCGGGCCGTCGGTGCCGCGCATGCGGACGATGGCCGGCGTCACCGGCACGGTCAGTGCGACCGGCACGCCGTCGCCCCAGGCAAAAGCGCCACCGGCCAGTTCGGCCGGGTGAAAATCGACGCGCAGGCTGGCGCAGCAGGCGCCGCAGGTCTGGCAGACGCTCATCCGCCGGCCTTCATCCCAGATCGACCCGGCAGCGCCACAGGTCGTGCCCGGAAGCCAGATATTTTTTCTCGAACGGGGTCAGCGGATCGTCGGTGACATAAGCTTCGGCGCAGACTTCGCGAGCGCTCAGCCAGCCGAGCGCCAAGGCCATTTCCTCGATATAGATGCGCCAATTGCTGCGACATTCGACGATACCGCCCAGCTCGCGCCAGACCGGAAATACCGCATGCCCATGCCAGCGCCGCGCCAGATGGCCGATCTTCGGCCACGGGTTCGGATACAGGTTGTAATGGCGCGCCAGCCGGATGCCCTGATCGGCCAGCAGACGCCAGACATCGACCAGGTCGGCGCGGATCAGCACGGCGTTGGCCGGCAGCGCCGCCGGTTTGCCGCGTTCGATGCGGTCGACCGACTGATCGACGCCAAAAACGAAATGGTCGGGAAAAGCGGCGGCCAGCCGCAGCGTGCTCCAGCCGACGCCGCACCCGGCGTCGAGAATCAGCGGCGCCGCCGGATGCCACGCATCGCGCGCCGCCAGCGCCCGGGCCACGGCAAGCCGGTTGTAATCGAGCAGCGGCTTGCGGAAGGGATGCGCCAGATGGCGCTGGAACAACATCGCCAGATCGGCATGCGGACCATCCTGGGCGCTGTGGATGAAACGCGAATTGCCGTCCATCGTTCAGGCGGCCAGCGGCAGCCGGGCCAGCACTCCGGCATCGAGCAGCAAGCGGTCGATGTCCTCGGCTCCCTTGACCGGCCGCAAGCGCTGGTACAGCACCTCGGCCTCGGCGTAATGGCGGCGCAGCAGCATCAGCCACTGCTTCAGCCGGCCGCCGGCATGCACCGGCAACACGCGCTGACGCACGCCCAGCCAGAAGATCTCCAGCCACGGCAGCAGTTGCCGCCAGCCGGCCGCCCGATCGTCATCGGCTTCGCCGCGGATTCGGCGCGGCAGCAGCGGATCGGCCAGCGCACCGCGGCCGAACATCACGTCGGCACAACCGCTCTCGTCGCGGATGCGTCGCCAGTCGTCGACAGTCCACACCTCGCCGTTGGCAATCACCGGGATGTCGATCGCCGACCGCACACGGTCGATCTGCGACCAGCGCGCCGGCGGCCGATAACCGTCGGCCTTGGTCCGGCCGTGCACGATCAGTTCTTCCGCACCGCCCGCCTCGATGGCCTGCGCGCAATCGACGGCCAGGCAGACGTCGTCGATGCCCAGCCGCATTTTTGCGGTCAACGGGATGTCGACCGGAATTTCCGCGCGCACCGCAGCGACGATGTCGTGCAGCAGTTGCGGTTCGCCGAGCAGCGCCGAACCGCCGCGATGCTTGAACACCGTCGGCGCCGGACAACCGAAGTTGATGTCCACGCCGGCCGGCCGGTGTTTCACCAGACGGCGCGCGTTGGCCGCCATGAAATGCGGATCGGAACCGAGCAGTTGCACACGCATCGGCGTCCCGGCCGGCGTCCGGCTGCCGTGGGCCAGTTCCGGGCAGGTGCGCAGGAAGGTCCGGTTCGGCAGCACGCTCTCGGTCACCCGGATGAACTCGCAGATGCCCCAGTCGTAACCGCCGATCGCCGTCAGCACGTCGCGCATCAGCGGATCGGCAAGGCCTTCCATCGGCGCAAGCAGCAGGCGGCCGGCAGGCAATGGCGGGGGAAAGGAACGGGAATCGGACATCGAAATGCGGCAAATCGCTGAAAAGGCGCGCATTATCGCGCGCTTTGCCATGGATTGCGCGGCGCCGCGCGAGCCGCGACAATCACGCCTCACCGCCCTTGCCGCCCCGCTCCGCCGAAATGCCCGCCAGCCCGCACGATTCCGCCCCGATGCCCGATACCTTCCACCGCCTGTTCGCGCTGCCCGGCGAAGCCGACCGCGGCGACACGCTGCCCCGCTTCGACGCGGCCGGCAAGGTCCGCACCCTGCAGATCGTGCTGCATGACAGCCGCCACTGGCCGGAGATCGCCGCGCTGCTCGCCGATCTCGAGCAACTCGAACTGCCGCTGCCCGCCGTCTCGGTCGAGGCGGAAGGCGGTTACGCCCTGTGGTTCGCGCTGGCCGAGCCGGTTCCCGCCGAGCGCGCCGGGCATTTTCTCCATGCCCTGCAGCGCCGTTTCCTCGCTGAAATTCCGGTCGACCGCATCGAGCTACTGCCCGGCAACGCCGCCACGCCAACCCTGCAGCGCCTGCCGCGGCAGCTCGGCGAACGCTGGTCGGCCTTCATCGATCCGACGCTCGGCAGCCTTTTCGCCGACGGCGACGGCCTCGACTTCCCGCCCGACCCGGAACGTCAGGCCGGCCTGCTGGCTGCGGTCGACGTCATTTCCGGCGAAAAATTCGAGCGTGCGCTGAATCGTCTGGGGCAATCCGTCAGTCCGATCGCCGATCCGGCCGCCAGCACCGGCGACCTGTTGCCGACCGACGGCGAATACCGCGACCCGAAGGCCTTCCTGCTCGCCGTGATGAACGATCCGCGAGCCGCCGCCGCCCACCGCCTGGCCGCCGCCAGCGCGCTGCTCCCCTACTGCCACAAGCCGGCCGGCGACTGACCGCATGCAACGTCTCGTTCTCGACACCAACGTCGTACTCGACCTGTTCCACTGGGCCAACGTCGATGCCGTACCGATCATGGCCGCGCTCGAAGCCGGCCACATCCGCTGCCTGGTCGATGCCCGCACGCTGGACGAACTGCAACGCGTGCTGACCTACCCGCAACTGAAGCTGACGCCGGCGATGATCGAAGAACGCTGGACGCGCTACCGGGCGCTGGTCGAAGTGATCGCCGACGGAGAAGCGCCGCCGTTGCCGCGCTGCAGGGACCCGGACGACCAGAAATTCCTCGAACTCGCCGCACGCAGTGGCGCCGACCTGCTGGTCAGCAAGGACAAGGCCCTGCTCAAGCTGACCGGGCGAACCCGGCTGGCGTTCCGCATCGTGCCGCCGAAAGTCGCCTGTTCGCTGCTCGAAACGCCCATCCCGCGCTGAATTGCGCTATATTTTCGGACGCGACGTACGCGGGCGGCCCTGAGTGGCAGCCCGATCCCGGAACGGCCAGCCGAAGCACGCCAGTGCCGCCCCGCCGACAATTTTCAGGAGAACCGTTGATGACCACCAAGAAGACCAAAGCCGCCAGCACCGTCAAAGCCCCCGTTGCCAAGGCCGTCAAGCCCGCAGTCAAGCCTGCCGCCGCCAAGCCGGCGGTCAAACCGGCAAGCAAGCCCGCCGCCACGAAGACCGTCGCCGCCAAGCTGCCGGCCATCGACATCGGCATTTCCGAAGCCGACCGCAAGAAGATCGTCGCCGGGCTCTCCGCGCTGCTGGCCGACAGCTACACGCTGTACCTGATGACCCACAATTTCCACTGGAACGTGAAGGGCCCGCAGTTCAACAGCCTGCACCTGATGTTCATGGGCCAATACACCGAACAGTGGAACGCCCTCGACCTGATCGCCGAACGCATCCGCGCGCTGGGCTACCCGGCACCGGGCACCTACAAGGAATTCGTCAAACTCGCCTCGATCGCCGAAGTCGAAGGCGTGCCGAGCGCCGACGACATGGTCCGCTACCTGGTCGGCGCCCAGGAAGCCACCGCCCGCACCGCCCGCAAGCTGCTGCCGGTGGTCGATGCAGCCAACGACCAGCCGACCATCGACCTGCTGACCCAGCGCCTGGACGTTCACGAAAAGACCGCCTGGATGCTGCGCAGCGTGCTGGATAACTGAGGTTTTCCACGGTCGACCGTAAAACAGGGCGGGAAATCATCCCGCCCTTTTCTTTTCCACCGTTTTTTCCCGCCAGCCGAAACCGCCATGCACCTTCCCCACCACCAACTCGCCATGACCGTGCTGATGACGCCCGACATGGCCAACTTCTCCGGCAACGTCCACGGCGGCGCCATCCTCAAGCTGCTCGACCAGGTCGCCTACGCCTGCGCCGCCCGCTACGCCGGCCAGTACGTGGTCACCCTGTCGGTGGACCAGGTGATGTTCCGCCAGGCCATCCACGTCGGCGAACTGGTCTCTTTCCTGGCCTCGGTCAATTACACCGGCAATACCTCGATGGAAATCGGCATCAAGGTGATCACCGAGGACATTCAGGGCAAGATCATCCGCCATGCCAATTCGTGCTTCTTCACCATGGTCGCCGTCGACGGCGAAGGCAAGCCGACCGCCGTGCCGCCGCTGACACCGGAGACGCCGGATGAAATCCGCCGCTACCGGGCGGCGCAGCTCCGGCGCGAGGTGCGCAAGGAGTTCGAGGCGAAGATGCGGGCGCCGACGTCAGAGGGCACTTGACCAGCCGGTGCAATTTCTAAAATTTCTGCATTGACAGAAATTGCAGACGTAACTACATTGCAGCCATGGAACTCAAACCGATCTCCGAACGATTCATCCTCCACTGGGGCGAAATGGGCTCGCGCTGGGGCGTCAACCGCACCGTCGCGCAGATTCATGCCCTGCTCTATCTGGCCGGGCGGCCGATGGAAGCCGAGGAAATCGCCAGCACGCTGGGCGTCGCCCGCTCCAATGTCAGCACCAGCATCAAGGAACTGCAATCGTGGAAGCTGGTGCGCACGGTGCATCTGAAGGGCGACCGGCGCGACCATTTCGAGACCTCGACCGATGTCTGGGAGTTGTTCAAGCTGATCGTCGAAGGCCGCCGCCAGCGCGAAATCGACTCGACCATCGATGTCCTCAACGGTTTCCTCAGCAACCCCGACCTCGCCGCCGAGGACGAAGGCGCGCAGCAGCGCATCCGCGAAACGCTGGAGTTCATCCAGATCCTCACCACCTGGTCCGATGAAATGCTGCGCATGAAGCCGGAAACGCTGATGAAGATGCTCGGCATCGGTGCCAAGTTGAGCCAGACCTTCCGCAAGGGCAGCAGCAGCGAATAAACCGCTTTCACTTGGCATGGGCCGTTTTGGCCCATTTTTTTGAAGCATTAATTTCTGTTTTTACAGAAATATTCGTAAGTGAGAAAACACCATGGACTCGACCCTGGTCTTTCTGCTGCAAATCACCATCGCCCTGCTCGCCGGCGGTCTCGCCGCCTACTACCTGAGAACCGCGCTCACCGGCATCCTCACCGACCTGTGCGGCACCGCCGGCCGCGCCGATTTCTGGTGGCGAACCAGCGCCATCCTGCTGCTCGGGCTGCCCTTGCTGCTCGTCCTCTTTTTCGCCGCCAATCCCGTCTTCAGCGACCCGGCGCTGGCCTTGCGCGACGCTTTCCGCCTCAGCCTGATCGGCGTTCTGGCCGCCGTCGGCCTGCTCTCGCGCCGCATCTGGAAACACATCCCGACGCCGCAGGCGCAACGCCCGGCCAGCACAGAAAACGCCGAAGAGGTGACGCCATGCGCATCCTGATCGCCGGTGCCAGCGGCTTTATCGGCAGCGCGCTGGGCCGGGCGTTGAGCGCCGCCGGCCACCAGGTGCTGCGCGGCGTGCGCCGGCCGCAAGCGGCCGACGAGGTCGCCATCGACTTCAGCCGCCCCGACCCGGCCGCCTGGCAGCAGGCTCTGCACGGCTGCGACGCCGCCATCAACGCCGTCGGCATCCTGCGCGAACAGGGCGAGCAGACTTTTTCGGCCCTGCACACGCGTGGACCGCAGGATTTCTTTACTGCCTGCGTCGCCGCTGGCGTGCGCCGCGTGGTGCAGGTTTCGGCGCAGGGCGCGGAGCGTGGCGAGGCGCCCTTCCTCGCCAGCAAGCGCGCGGCCGATGATTTCCTGCGCGACCTGCCGCTGGAATGGCAGATCGTCCGCCCGGCGCTGGTCTATGGCCAAGCCGGCGCCTCGGCCCGCGCCTTCCGCCTGCTCGCCAGCCTGCCGCTGACGCCGCTGCCGCTGGGCGGCCACCAACGTGTGCACAGCCTCCACATCGACGACCTGTGCGGCGAAATCCTTCGCCTGCTCGACCCGGCCACGCCGGCTGGCCAGTGCCTCGATTTGCGCGGCGGCGAAGCGCTGACACTACGTGAGCTGATCGCCAGCTACCGCCACAGCCTGGGTTTTCCCCCAGCACCTGTGCTGCCGCTGCCCGGCTGGCTGATGACTATCGCCGCCCGCGTCGGCGAACACCTGCCTGGCGGTCTGCTCGACACGCAAACCTGGCGCATGCTGCAAAGCGCCGACGCCTACATCGGCACGCCCTTCCCGCACTATGCCCACCGCCCGGCCCAATTCATCACGCCCAGCGAAGCGCCCGGCCTGCGCCAGCAAGCCCTGGCCGGCTGGCGCACACCGCTGCTGCGCCTGGCGCTCGCCGCCGTCTGGCTGATCACCGCCTGGGTCAGCCTGTTCGCTTATCCACTAGCCGACAGCCTGGCGCTGCTCGCCCGCACCGGCCTCACCGGCACGCCAGCGCTGGTCGCGCTGATCGGCGCCGCATTGCTCGACGCCGCCTTTGGCCTGGCCACGCTGTTCGCCCCCGGCCGCCGCCTGTGGCTGGCGCAGATGGCGCTGATCGCCGGCTATTCGGCGGTGATCGCCGTCTGCCTGCCGGAATTCCTGATCCATCCCTACGGCCCGCTCAGCAAGAACCTGCCGATTCTGGCCGTGCTAACCCTGCTTTACGCCGAGGAGGAAAAACCATGACCACCTACTTCGTTCTCAAGGCCCTGCACATCCTGTCGTCGGTGCTGCTCGTCGGCACCGGCTTCGGTTCGGCCTTCTACCTGTTCTTCACCAACCGCCGCGGCCCGGTCGCCGCCATCGCCACCACCGCCCGCCTGGTGGTGCGCGCCGACTGGTGGTTCACCACGCCGACCGTGCTCTTCCAGCCACTTTCCGGCCTCTGGCTCGCCCACCTCGGCGGCTACGAATGGACGACGCCGTGGATCGTCGTGACCCTGATCCTCTACGTCATCGCCGGCCTGTGCTGGCTGCCGGTGGTCTGGCTGCAACTGCGCATGGCCGACATGGCCGAAGCCGCCGCGGCCGCCAACGAGGAACTGCCGCCGCGCTACTGGCGCTACGCCCGGCTCTGGGAACGCCTCGGCTACCCGGCCTTCGTCGCCATGCTCGCCGTTTTCTTCCTGATGGTCCTCAAGCCCAGCTTCTAACCCCAAGGAGATCGCCATGGCCCCGTTCTCACTCACGCCGCAAGCCCTCGGTGCCGATTTAGGTGCTATGTCGGAGCCGATCTCGCCTGATCAAATATGAAAATCCCTGCCTCAGCCTGTGCATGCTGGTATCGATCGAAGATGCCAGCCTGCGTTGCCATGGCCAGCATTTCGAGTCGAAGCAGAGCACCCTGCGCCAGCCGCCGGCATGGCTGCTGGTCGGCCATACCGATATCCTTGAATAGGCGCTGAGCGAGTTCCTGTTGCATCGCCTTTACAGAAAAAGCCCGGTCAATTGGAAAAGCACGGCTCAAGAAACAAAATCCCGCGGTCAACGGCAAAAAAGGGCGAAAAATCTTCGCCCTTTTTGTTTGCCCCTGCCCCGCTTACAGCAGCTTGAGGAAGTGATCGAGGATCATGAAATGGTCCTCGAACAGCTCGCCTTCCAGCGCCGCCAGTTCGCCGACCGGCACCCATTTCGCCGCCGCCGCGTCGTCGGCGCCGGCGACTGCCGGCAGGCGGCTGTCGCCGAGGTCGAACCAGTGGGCGTGGGTGATGGTGCGGCCGCGCTGGCTGCGGTCGGGGTGGTCGAAGACCGCCGTACCGCGCAGCAGGCTTTCGAGCGTCGCCGGCAGCAGCGCGAAGCCGGTTTCTTCCTGCAGCTCGCGCATCGCCCCCTGCAAGACCCGCTCGCGCGGCTCCAGGAAACCGCCGGGCAGCGCCCACTGGCCCTTGCCGGGCGGCTGGCCGCGTTCGATCAGGAGCACATGGCCGGCGGCGGTGACCACCGCGTCGACGGTGATGAACGGCCCGGTGCCCCAGGTTTTCTTGCCGGCTTCGACGCGCGCATGTTCCTCGCGCAGGCCGGCGACGAAGGGCAGGTTCAGCCAGCCCAGCAGGTAATGGACGACAGCAGCCGGCGCCTGGCCGACGAGCAGCGCCTGCGTCGCGGCGCGCTCCTCGCCCTCGAACAGGATGCGGCGCAGGCTGGTGGCGTTGATCGCGCCGTAGGCCGGCGCCGGCAACAGCGTCCAGCCGGGGAAGCCGTGCAGGTAGTCGCTGGTCGCGTCCTTGGCGTGGCCGATCAGCGCGATGCGCACCCCCGGCGCCGCCTGCGCCTGCACCGCGGCCTGCGCCGCCGCGCGCCAGCGGCGTTCGTCGTAGTAGTCGCGCAGCGGCAGGAAGGTCACGCGCGCTTTCGTCGCCTCGTCCAGCGTCAGCGCGATCATGCTCGCCCGCTCTTCCCAGGAAAACGGATTCTTGGCGCTGCGCGCGGCGTGCGCCGAACCGAGCAGGACGATGACTTTGTCCGCACAGCCCAGCGCCTGCGCCAGCAGCGCCGCGTGGCCGTTGTGGAAGGGCTGGAAGCGGCCGATGACGACGGCGATGTCGAATTTCTCTTGGCTGTTCATGCGCGTTTCCTCAATCGTATTTGGCGGCAATCGGCATCTGCCGCCCGCTGCCGAAGGCACGGCCGCGCAGGCGGAGGATGGGCGGGGCCTGGCGGCGCTTGTACTCGTTGCGGGCGATCAGGCGGCGGACGCGGGCGATCAGCGCCGGGCCGTCGGGGCCGGCGGCGAGCGTGGCGTAGTCGGCCTGCACCGCAGCGCGTTCGGCCGCGCCCAGGCGCTCGCCCTCGATCAGCACCTTGAGGATGGTGTCGAGCACCGGGTAAGGCGGCAGGCTGTCGCTGTCGCGCTGGTCGGGCGCCAGCTCGGCCGACGGCTCCTTGTCGATGATGGCTGTCGGAATCAGCTCGCGCCCGGCTTCCGCATTGAGGTGGCGGCACAGCTCGAAGACCTCGGTCTTGTAGAGATCGCCGATCAGGCCGAGGCCGCCGTTGGTGTCGCCGTAGAGCGTGCAGTAGCCGACCGAGATCTCGCTCTTGTTGCCGGTGGTCAGCAGCAGGTGGCCGTAGCGGTTGGACCAGGCCATGAGCACGGTGCCGCGCACGCGCGCCTGCAGGTTTTCCAGCGCCAGGCCGTGCAGCGGCTCGCCGAAGGCGGCGGCGAAATCGGCCTCGTACTGGCCGACCAGCGCCTTGATCGGGTGCGTGTACAACTTGATGCCGAGGTTGGCGCACAGCGTCACCGAGTCATCGACGCTGCCGCTGCTGGAAAAGCGCGAGGGCAGCGTCACCGCCACAACGTTCTCCGGCCCCAGCGCCTCGGCGGCGAGCGCCAGGGTCAGCGCCGAGTCGATGCCACCGGACGAACCGACCACCACCTGCTTGAAGCCGCAGCGGCGGGCGTAGTCGCGCAGACCGAGGACGATCTGCCGGCGGTAGAACTCCATCACCGGCAACCCGGCCACGGCTACCGGCGGCAGCGGCGCGCCGTCGCCGGCGCGAAAGGCGGTGCCGTCCCATTGCAGCGTGACTTGCGCCTCGACAAAACGCGGCGCCTCGAAGACCACGCCCGCCTCCGGCGTCACCGCGAAAGAGGCGCCGTCGTAGACCAGCTGGTCGTGGCCGCCGATCTGGTTCACATAGACCAGCGGCAGCTTGTGGCGGCGGCTGGCGGCGGCGAACAGCGCGTGCCGCTGCTCGCGCTTGCCGATGTTGGACGGGCTGGCGTTGATCGACACGACCAGATCCGGCGCCGCGTCGGCGAGACGGCGGAAGGGATTGACCGCATAATCGGCGCCGTCGTCGTTCCAGCCGTCCTCGCAGATCAGGAAGCCGACCTGGGCGCCGCCGACGCGCAGCACGCGGGCCACATCCGGCCCCGGCGCGAAGTGGCGCGATTCGTCGAAGACGTTGTAGGTCGGCAGCAACTGCTTGGCATAGCTCAACACCACCTCACCGTCGCGCAGCACCAGCAGGCTGTTGTGCAGGCGCTTGCCCGGCCCCGCGCGCCGGGTCGGCGCGCCGACCACCCAGCACAGGCCGGGCGTGGCGCGGCTGGCGGCGGCAAGTTCGGCGAGGCCGGCGTCGACGCGGGCGAGGAAATCCGCTTCGTCGAGCAGGTCGCCCGGCCAGTAGCCGGTCAGCGACAGCTCCGGAAAAATCACCATGTCGGCGCCGTCGACCGCAGCATTTTGCGCGGCGGCGTTCATCAGCGCGACATTGCCGGCGATGTCGCCGACGGTCGGGTTGATCTGGGCCAGCGACAGACGCAGCGCGCTCATGATCCACCGTCCTTGCGTCCGAACACCTGGCGCAGATAGGCGAGGAAGGTCTGGTCGTCGCACAGCGTCTTGCCCGGCGAATCCGAGAGCTTGGCCACCGGCTGGCCGTTGCAGGCGACGATCTTCATGACCACGTTGAGCGCGGCAAAGGGCGTGTCGTTGGACAGGTTGGTGCCGATGCCGTAGGAAGTCATGACGCGGCCGCGATAGCGCCGGAACAGCTCGACGGCGCGCGGCAGGTCGAGGCCGTCGGAGAAGACCAGGCGCTTGCTGCGCGGGTCGATATGCAGCTTGCGGTAGTGCGCCAGCGCCTTTTCCGCCCACTCGACCGGGTCGCCGGAATCGTGCCGCAGGCCGTCGAAGAGCTTGGCGAAGTAGAGGTCGAAGTCGCCGAGGAAGGCGTCCATGCCGACCACGTCGGTCAGCGCAACGCCGAGGTCGCCGCGGAATTCCTGCACCCAGCCTTCGAGCGCCGCCTTCTGGAAATCGCGCAGGCGGAAGCCGAAGGACTGGTAGGCCTGCAGGTACTCGTGCGCCATGGTGCCGATCGGGGTCAGGCCCATTTCCTTGGCGAACAGCACGTTCGAGGTGCCGCGGAAATTGACCGGCAGCTCGGCCGCCAGCGTGCGCACCACTTCCTCATGCCAGGCGCCGGAATAACGGCGGCGTAGGCCGAAATCGAAGAAGACGAAGGGCTCGTCGGCCGAGCACAGCTCGTCGCCCAGGCCGCGGATGAAGTCGATCTTCTCGCGCAGGCGCTGGCGCGCCACTGTCAGCAGCTTGTCATCCACCGGCAGGCGGCGGAAGTAGAGCTCATTGACGATGTAGAGCACGAAAATCTCGAAGGCCATCACATGCACCAGCGGCCCGCGCGCAACGATCTCCAGCTTGTCGCCATTGACGCGCGTCTCGATGAAACGGCGCTGGAAGCGGAAGACGGTGAGGAAATCGACGAAATCGCTCTTGATGAAACGCAGGCTGCGCAAATAGGCCAGCTCATCGTCGGCGAAAGTCAGCGAACAGAGCCGGTCCAGTTCCGCATCCACCGCCGGCTTCAACTCGGCCAGCGGGAACAGCGGCGTGTTGCGGCAGACGAAGGCGTACTCGGCCTGGGCGCCGGGATGACTGTGCAGCAGCGCCTGCCACATGGTGAACTTGTAGAGGTCGTTCTCCAGCAGACTGCGGACGACGGGTTGCTGTGCCATGGTGCTCATCTTCCTTCTCCTTGTTCCTGCCGTTGCCGGCGGCCGCAGGCGCGGCTTTCAGCAAAATCCTGCGGTCAACGCCGAAAACGGCACAAATTTTTCAGCAGTTCGCCAATAACGCCGGCAACACCGCCTGCGCCGTACTCAAACGCAAGCCCCGCTGCCGCATGTCGTCAAGAAATTCGGCGTACTGCGCTTCAAACCCGCCCACCGCGCTCATGCAATCGGTGAGCAGCACCAGCCGCCCCAGTTCGCCGGCCGGCCAGTTTTCGACCACGTGTTCGACGGTCGCCCGCACGCAGTGGCTGCCTGCCTCGCCGGTGAACAACACCAGATCGGCCGTCGCCAGGCTGGCCAGGAAACCGGCGTTCAACTGGGTATCGGCATCGTCGGCATCCGGCACCTCGGCCTGGATGGCGCTGAAGTGCTCGGTCCACGGATTGCTGCCCTTGAACACCTTGGTCACCACGGCGGCGTTCGCCTCTTCCCAGGCGTTGTAGGCGGCGCGCACGGCGGCATGGACGCTGTGGCCCCAGGTGCCGATCTCGCAGTGCACCGGCCATACCATGTGCACATACCGCCCGGCCGCCTCCAGCGCCTCCAGATAAGCCAGCACGCGCGGCAGCGCATCAATCCGACGCGGCAGAAAACGCCCGGCACGCACATCGGCCGCGCGAATCTGCGTAAACGCCCCAACCGCACTGCCATCGCCCTGCCGCCAGAAGGTCGGATGCGCGATATCCACACGCTGGTGGGCGTCGAGGGTCACCGAAATGTCGCTCAAACCAGCACCGCCGGCCCGGATCAATTCCGCCACCCGCCGCAAATCCGCATCCGCCCCCGCCACCGGCAAAGCCGGCACCTGCTGCACGCCGCCAATGACCGGACAAGCCGCTGCCGGCAGATCGCAGAAATCGTTCTGCGGATCGATGATGACCAGATGAATACGCTGCTTTGGCATGATCGTTCTCCTTGGGTACAAGCGCTGAAACCTGCGCTTGAGTGCACTGTAGATAAGTTAGTTTATGTTCGCAACTAATTAGAGCGTGCGGAGGTATTCAGTAGATGCGATGCTTGGTGAAAAATGACAACGCTTTGGTTTCCATGTGCAGTGAATAATGCGAAAGTGATACGCTTCCGGCTGCACAAAAACGACCGCCGCGTTTGCCATGAATCCACTGCAGCAAATTACCGAAGCATCTGTAAAAACTACTGCCGGATCAGGCTTTCGCTGCGCCACGTTCACCAGCATGGGCGGCACGCATATGGCATTCGTGGCGGATATGAAATCAACCTTACGTTAGCCGTTCTCTCACCTTATGACATCACTTCATCATGGAAGAAACTAGCCGCGCCGCACTCGATGTATTTAGATCAGATGAAAACGTCGCATGGATTGCTGATCAACTGATTGCCTCGTTCTCCGAAGGAATTGCACACAGCGCAAAAGATGGGGTGCAGGTTTTTCAACGTGACTTCATAGAATCGATGGGACTTTCTTCGCGTGAAAAGACAAAGCGAGAGAAGTACGAAACATCGCGCCCTTACGAGGAACACGAAAAGATAGAGCTAGTTAAATTCGCGCTGGAGGAGGTGTTCGTAACCCTACCGACCATGCAGATGGCTACGGAAAGAGCCCTAAGAGAACTGGGAGCTAATGCAACAGCAATTGAGTTTCTTGCGCCCGATGATGAGGAACGCCCGGAGGGCTCTTATGCGCAAGAACTTGGACGGGAGGATGAAAGGCGCGTTGAGAACCTCAAGCAACGCCTTGCAGAATTTTCAGAGAGGCTCTCATCATGACTAGCCTTGCTGATCTACAAAACGCCTACAACGCAACCCTTGCAGGTATTGCTCCTGTGACCTCATCAGGACAAGCCAACGATGCTTTTGAGGTCTATGTATTAACTCTTGCGGTGCGTGCAGCAAGAGGCGAAGGAGCCGCAATTACATTTGAATCATGTTCAGGAATCACAAACCCCTCCCCTCTGAAATTTCGCACTTCACCAGGGCGTATCTATGCGCCTGCGCACGACTATACCCATGCTGTATTAAGCTTTCCGCAAGGCTTAACTTACGAGGCTCATATCGGTGTTTACATCGAGGGGTTAGCCGGTGTTTTGCACGAGTGTGATATTGCTGTCATAGAAGCATCCGAAGCCCAGTTTTGTCGGAGAACTCACGTTCATCCAAAGAAGGCAGATGTGCTGCTTACGGCTGAGTGCAAATTCTATACAGGAAAACTTGGTATCGCGCTCGGTAGGGAGTTTCTTGGCACTACTGCGGAATTGGGAACCGAAGGGCGATTCATGCTTAGCAATAGCGACGGACGATCTGTGGACCGTGTGCTCGCCCACCATAAACGAAAACGGCATTTCCGGCTCACGCCACTTGATCCTGACTCCGAAACGCAGGTACTTGCTCAGTTTCGAGAAGTTTTTAGAAATGCCATTGCTAAGCGCCGCTAAGTTGTCATGCGAACAATGGATGGGGGACAGACCACGATTTTCCCTCATCCCTCCAATAACTGAAGGATTCCCCCTTGGACATCCCCCGTATCTTCAACATCACCGAAAGTGCCCACCGCATTCACAACCCGATCACCCCGGACAAGCTCGCCACGCTCGGCGCGGCCTTGCGGCTGGAGGCCGGGGCGCGGGTGCTTGATCTGGGCAGCGGTTCGGGCGAGATGCTGTGCACCTGGGCGCGCGATCATGGCGTCGTCGGCACCGGCGTCGATCTCAGTCAGTTGTTTACCGAGCAGGCCAAGCGCCGGGCGGTTGAGCTTGGCGTTGCCGACAGCGTCCGCTTCATCCATGGCGACGCGGCTGGTTTTGTCGCCGAGGCGCCGGTCGATGTCGCCGCCTGTGTCGGCGCCACGTGGATTGGCGGCGGTGTCGCCGGTACGCTGGAATTGCTGGCACGCAGCCTGCGGCCGGGCGGCCTTTTCCTGATCGGCGAGCCCTACTGGCGGCAGTTGCCGCCGACGGAAGCGGTAGCGCAGGGCTGCCTGGCCCGTTCGCTGACAGACTTCCTCACCCTGCCGCAACTGCTCGCCTCCTTCGGCGAGCTGGGTTACGACGTGGTTGAAATGGTGCTGACCGACCAGGACGGGTGGGACCGCTACGAGGCGGCCAAGTGGCTGACCATGCGCCGCTGGCTGGCGGCCAACCCCGACGACGACGAACTGGCCGGCGAGGTGCGCGCCCAGCTGACCAGCGAACCGGTGCGCTACGCCACCTACACCCGCGAATACCTCGGCTGGGGCGTGTTTGCGCTGATGCAGCGCTGAGGGGAATCAATTGACCATGAAATTCGGATACACCATCGTCTACGTGCAGGACGTCAAGGCATCGCTGGCCTTTTTCGAGCGGGCGTTCGGGCTGAAGACGAGCTTCCTGGACGAGGCGGCGGGTTACGGCGAGCTGGACACCGGCGCGACCGCGCTGGCCTTTGCCTCGCACGCGCTGATGGCCGAGCTGCTGCCCGGCGGCTACCTTGCCGGCCAGGAAAGCGCGCGGCCGCTAGGCGTCGAAATCGGCCTCTTCGTCGATGACGTGGCGGCCGTGCACCGGCAAGCCCTGGCCTGCGGCGCGGTCGAACTGGCGGCACCGAAGCGGACGCCCTGGGGACAACTGGTTGCCTTCGTCCGCTGCCCGGACGGCACGCTCGTCGAAATCTGCACGCCCACCCAGCGCTGAGCTTTTGCCGCCATGAAATGCCTCGTCGTCATCGCCCATCCCGTCACCAACAGCCTCTGCCACGCATTGGCGCAGTCCGCCATCCAGGCGCTGGGCGATGCCGGCCACACGGTCGAGATTGAAGACCTCTACGCGGCGGCATTCCCGCCCACGCTGACAACCGCCGAGCGGCAGAGCTATTACGCGCCGTCCTTTGACGCCGCCGCCGTGCAGGCGCAGATCGCACGGCTGCTGGCGGCCGACGCGCTGGTGCTGGTCTTTCCCACCTGGTGGTTCGGCTTTCCCGCCATCCTGAAAGGCTGGTTCGACCGCATCTGGGCGCCCGGCGTGGCCTACAACCACGCCAGCGACCTCGGCCCGATCCGTCCCCGGCTGCACCAGCTGCGCCACGCGCTGGCGATCACCTCGCTCGGCTCGCCCTGGTGGGTGGATCGCCTGCTGCTGCGCCAGCCGGTCAAACGGGTGCTGAAAACCGCCCTCCTCGGCACCTGCGCGCCGGCCTGCCGCTTTGACATGCTGTCGCTGTACCTGGCCGAGAAGCTTTCCGCCGGGCAGGTCGAGGCTTTCCGCGGGCGCATCCGGCGGGCGCTGGGCAGGTGGGGTTAGCCCGGGGCGCCGCCTTTCGCGCTAACATCCGCTTCCCACCTCGATCACCCGCCACCCCATGAACGACATCATCTGCACCGTCGACGTCGTCCTGATGACGCTCAAGGACAGCCGCCTGCATGTGGCGCTGTTGAAGCGCGACCATGCGCCGTTTGCCGGCTTGCCGGCGCTGCCGGGCGGTTACATCCGGGCGGCCGAGGATGGCGATACGCAGGCGGCGGCGGCGCGCATGTTGCGGGAGAAGACGGGCATCGACAGCCCTTACCTGGAGCAGCTGGCGACCTTTTCCGGGCGGGAGCGCGATCCGCGCGGCTGGTCGCTGTCGGTGGCCTATTACGCGCTGGTGCCGCATGACCTGATCGAACGCGCCGGTCATCCGGCGGTGACGCTGCTGCCGGTCGACAAGGTCAGCGAGCTGCCTTTCGACCACGCGCGCATTGTCGCGGCGGCGGTGCAGCGGGTGCGCAACAAGAGCAGCTATTCGTCACTGCCGGTTTACCTGTGCGGCGACAGCTTCACGCTGCCGCAGTTGCAGGCGGTCTATGAGGCCATTCTCGGCGAGCCGATCAACAAGGTCAGTTTCCGCCGCAAGATGGAGGAGCTGGACATGGTCGAGCCGCTGGCCGGCGCCATGGAAACCGGCAAGGCCCATCGCCCGGCGCAGTTGTACCGGCTGCGCGATTGTTACAACGGCAATCTGTCGCTGACCGACCGGGCGCTGAACGCCAAGGGCTGAACGGCCGGTTTTTGGCCGAGTCCTGCGGTCGACCGCAGGAATCCGGCAATTTCCAGGCAGCCTTAGTCCTGGCGGCGGCGGAACACCCAGCTGGCGTCGTCGGAGGCTTCCGGCGCGAAGGCGTAGCCGTCGCTGTCGAAGGCTTTCAGGCCTTCCGGGTCGGTCAGCCGGTTGAGCACGGCGTAGCGCGTCATCAGGCCGCGGGCGCGCTTGGCGAAGAAGCTGATGATCTTGTAGCGGCCGTTCTTCCAGTCCTCGAACACCGGCTGGATCAGCCGGCCCTTGAACTTGCGGCCGATGGCGGCCTTGAAATATTCCTCGGAAGCGAGGTTGACCGCGACCGGGTGCGGCATGGCATCGAGTTCGGCGTTGATCGCGTCGAGCAGCGTCTCGCCCCAGAAGGCGTAAAGGTCCTTGCCGGCGGCGTTCCTGAACCTGGTGCCCATTTCCAGCCGGTAGGGCTGCATCAGGTCGAGCGGCTTGAGGATGCCGTAGAGCCCGGAAAGGATGCGCACATGCTGCTGGGCGAAGTCGAGGTCGGCGGCGGAGAGCGTCTTTGCCGACAGACCGTCGTACACATCGCCGTCGAAGGCCAGCACGGCCTGCTTGGCGTTGTCCGGGGTGAAGGGCAAGGACCAGTCGGCGTAGCGGTTGTAGTTGAGCAGCGCCAGCGGGTCGGAAAGGTCCATCAGCTGGGCGATGTCGGCCGGCGACAGCGCGCGCAGCTGGTCGATCAGTGTCTGCGAGCGGTCGAGGAAGGCCGGCTGGGTGTACGTCGCGACATGCGGCGGCGTCTTGTAGTCGAGCGATTTGGCCGGGGAAAGGAAGATCAGCATGGACGGATGTCGGAATGGGCGATGCCGGCCATTTTAGCGGAGGCGCCGCCGCTTCGCCGCGCGCCGGGATCATCCCGATCCGATCAACCGGAAAAATGCGGCAAAACCGCGGTCGACCGCAGCATCTGCTACATTTTCAGGCTGCCACTGCCCGGAGAATCCGCATGAAACCCCGCGACATCGTCCGTTTCCTCGACCAGCACGTCGTCGGCCAGGACGACGCCAAGCGTACGCTGGCCGTTGCCATCTACAGTCACTACCGGCGCCTGACGCTGCCCGGGATGCTGGCGCCGAACAAGGCCAACGTGCTGCTGATCGGCCCGACCGGCACCGGCAAGACGCTGCTGTGCACGACGCTGGCGCGCGCCCTCGACCTGCCGCAGGTGATGGCCGACGCCACGGCGCTGGCCCAGTCGCGCTATGTCGGGGAAGAACTCGACGCGCTGATGGTGCGGCTGATCGAGCGGGCCGGCGGCGACCTGGAAAAGGCCGGACGCGGCATCGTCTTCATCGACGAGATCGACAAGCTGGCGGCCGATCCGGAACGCGCCGGCGCCGGCCGCGCGGTACAGCATGCGCTGCTCAAGATCATGGAAGGCAGCCTGATCCGGCTGGCCGACGGGCGCACGGTCGATACCCGGCAGATGCTGTTCATCTGCGGCGGCGCCTTCGTCGGCATCGAACGCATCATGCAGGAACGTCGCGCCTACGGTTTCATCGGCACGTCGCCGGACGACGACCCGCGCATCATCGAACGCCTGAACACCCGGATCAAGCCAACCGATCTCTTCGAATACGGCCTGATTCCCGAATTCACCGGCCGCCTGCCGATCATCGCCCAACTGCACGGCCTCGACCGCGCGGCCTTGATCCGCATCATGCAGGAACCGCAGGACAGCCTGTACCGGCAGTTCCAGGCGCTGTTTGCGCTGGACGGCGCGGCACTCTCGATCGCCCCGCCGGTGTTCGCCCAACTGGCCGATCTGGCGCTCGAATTCAAGGTCGGCGCGCGCAGCCTGCGCGGCCTGTTCGAGGAACTGCTCGGCCCGGTGCTGTATGCCTTGCCGGACGAGGCGCCGGGCACGCAATTTCATTTCGATTCCCTGTTCGCCGCGCCAAAAAAGACGATTGCCGGCCAAGCCGGTTAAAATCCGCCTTTCGCCCATTCGATTTTTCCGGGAAACCATTCATGAAACGTACCCGCTTCGGCTCGCGCGACCGTCTTTCGCGCGACGCGGCAGAACTGCAACGCCTGGCCACCGGCCTGTCCGAATCCGGCGGCAAGCTGGAAGATGCCCACTGGGAAGGCCGCCTCGCCGAAACGGTCGACAGCCTGCTCAAGAACGGCGCCGAGGACGACATCAACATCGCCCTCGACCGGCTGTTCGAAGCCAATCCGCGCGCCCACGACGAACTCGCCGACATGGTCGAATCGCGGGCCGAAACGCAGCGCATCGAGGTCGAGGGCCAGGTCTTCGACATCCTGCTGTTCGCCGCGCCGGTACTGTGCTGGTCGCGCTTCTCGATCGCCGCCTGCCCGCTGCCCAAGAGCACGTTGCAAACGCTGGGCGTGCAACTGGGCGCCCACGTCTTCGGCAGCGAATGCCGGCTGGCGATGGCCGATTTCCTGTTCAGCCCGGACCAGCTGCCGCGCAGCTTCTGCGACACCTGGCAACTGACCCGCGAACTCGGCGAAGCGGCACTGGCCGGCAAGCCGCTGGCGGTCGACACGCGCAATCTGGCGGAAACCAACCGTTTCCTGTCCGACGTGCGCTACCTGATCGGCGCCATCGCCGTACCGCAAGGCGCCGCCGTCTTCCGCTGGAACGAGAAGGACGGCGACAAGGAAAGCGCGCTGCGCGAATGGACCAAGCAGGGCAACCCCAGCCTCGAACCGCTGCTCGCCGGCTGCGCCTGGGAACCGCTGCTGCCGGACGCCTACCACACGGCCTGCCGCAACGCCGACCGCGCCTCGCGGCCGTACTCGATCAAGGCCTCGGTGGCCTTCCTGCAGACCGCTCTCAGCCTGATGCCGGCCGACATCCGCGCCGTCATCGGCCCGTGCTACGACCGGCGCATGGAGGAATACCGCGTCAGCCTCGGCCCCAAGGACGGCGATGCGGTCTATCACGGCATCGTCTGGCCGCTGCTCGGCGCCGAGGACGAATCGACCGACGCTGCCGGCGAAATCGAAAGCGCGCTGCGCGAAACCGGCGTCAAGGACGTGCGCTTCCTCGACCATCACTTCCCGATGGAATTCTGCGACGACTGCGGCGCGCCGATGTTCCCCAATCCGGACGGCGAACTGGTGCATGCCGAGATGCCGGAACAGGCGGCGCCGACCTCGATGCACCTGCACTGAGGCCGGCACGATGAGCGGCAACGCCGACTGGCTGGCCCGCAGTCAGGCTGCGGTCTGGCATCCCTGCACGCAGATGCGGCATCACGCCGATGCCGCATCGCCGGCCCACCTGCCGCTGATCCCGATCGCCCGCGGCGAAGGGCCGTGGCTGTACGATTTCGACGGCCGGCGCTATCTCGACGGCATCAGTTCGTGGTGGACCAACCTGTTCGGCCACGCCAATCCGCAGATCAATGCCGCCCTGCGCGACCAGCTGGACAGCCTCGAACACGCGATGCTGGCCGGTTTCACGCACCGGCCGGTGGTCGAGCTTTCCGAGCGTCTGTCGGCGTTGACCGCAGGATCGCTCGGCCACGCCTTCTACGCCTCCGACGGCGCCTCGGCCACCGAGATCGCGCTGAAGATGAGCTTCCACTACTGGCGCAACGTCGGCCGCCCGGAGAAGGCGGAGTTCCTCTGCCTGGCCGGCAGCTACCACGGCGAAACGGTCGGCGCGCTGGCCGTCACCGACGTGACGATCTTCAAGGATGCCTACGCGCCGCTGGTGCGCCACGCCGCGCATGTGCTGCCGTCGCCCGATTTCCGCCTGGCCGAAGCCGGCGAAACGCCGGCCGATGTCGCCCGCCGTGCCGCCGCCGGTCTCGCCGACTGGCTGGAGAAGAACGGCGAGCGCACCGCCGCGCTGATCGTCGAACCGCTGGTCCAGGGCGCCGCCGGCATGGCGATGTACGATCCGGAATACCTGCGTCTGGCTCGCCAGTTGTGCGACCGGCATGAAGTTCACCTGATCTGCGACGAGATCGCCGTCGGCTTCGGCCGCACCGGCAGCTTCTTCGCGCACGAGCAGGCGGCTATCCGGCCCGACCTGATGTGCCTGTCGAAAGGCATATCCGGCGGCTATCTGCCGCTGTCGGTGGTCCTGTGCAGCGACGCGATCTACGCCGCTTTCCTCGACGATTCGGTGGCCCGCGCCTTCCTGCATTCGCATTCCTACACCGGCAATCCGCTGGCCTGCCGGGCGGCGCTGGCGACGCTGGACATTTTCGAGCGCGACGACGTCATTGCGGTCAACCGGGCCAAAGCGCAAAAAATCGCCGAGCGGCTGGCGCCGCTGGCCGGACATCCGCAAGTCCGCCACCTGCGCCAGCGCGGCATGATCGCCGCCTTCGACGTGGCCACCGACGATCCGTACTTCTCCCGCCGCTTCTACCGTGCCGCGCTCGACGCCGGCGCGCTGCTCCGGCCGATCGGCAATACCGTCTACCTGATGCCGCCCTACGTCATCGACGAAGCCGGCATCGAACACCTGGCGATGGCCATCGAACGCGGGCTGGACGCCGCCCTGGCGGCATGAAACCGACGGCCGGCGAGCGCCTGCGGCAACGTCTGGCGGAAGAATACCGGCACCTGACCCGGTTCACCGCCAGCGATCGCCGCTGGCCGATGCCGTTCGCGGCAGCGCTGTCTTCCGGCCTGCCGCTGCTCGTCGGCGCCGGCTTCGGACACCTCGACTACGGCCTGATCTCGTCGCTCGGCGGCATGGTTTTCCTGTCGCTGCCGGAAACCCCGCTGCACCACCGCATGCTGACGCTGATGGCCTGCGTCTTCGCGATGATCGCCAGCTACACGCTGGGCGTGATCAGCCATCTCTTTCCGCCGGCAATGGTGCCGGCCCTGAGTTTCGTCGCCATCGTCGTGACGATGACCTGCCGCTATTACCACCTCGGCCCGCCCGGCGGCTTCTTTTTCATCCTGGCGGCTTCGGTCGGCGCGCACATGCCGGGCGACGTGCTCGGCATACCGCTCAAGGTCGGCCTGCTGACCATGGGCTGCCTGCTCGCCGCGCTGATCGCCTTCGCCTACAGCTTGCTGGTCCTGCGCACCGGGCCGGCACGCCCGATTCCGCCGCGACCGGCGCCGGATTTCGATTTCGTGGTCGTCGACGCGGTGATCATCGGCAGTTTCGTCGGCCTGTCGCTGGGCCTCGCCCAGTTGCTGCAACTGGATCAACCCTATTGGGTACCGATTTCCTGCCTAGCGGTCATCCAGGGCATGTCGCTGCGCGCCGTCTGGACCAAGCAGATCCACCGCATCGCCGGCACGACGGTCGGCCTGCTGCTGGCCTGGGCACTGCTCAGCCTGCCGCTCGACGCATGGCGCATCGCCTTCGTGATGATCGTGCTGGCCTTTGTCATCGAAACCCTGGTCGTCCGCCATTACGCGCTCGCCGCCATTTTCATCACGCCGCTGACGCTGCTGCTGGCCGAAGCCGCCCACCTCGGCGAAACGCCGGTCGCCCTGCTGATCCACGCCCGCTTCTGGGATACCGTGCTGGGCAGCCTGGTCGGGCTGGCCGGCGGCATCTGCCTGCACAGCCCGCGCCTTCACGCCCTGCTCGGCACGCCTTTGCGCCGACTGCTGACCGGCCGCTGAATCACACCGCCGGCGGCGGGTCGCGGCGCATGGCCAGCGCGGCAACCAGTGCCAGCGCGAAGATCGCGGCAAGCAGCGTAAAGCCTTCCGCATAAGCCACCGAACTGCCGCCGGCCAGCCCCTGGTAAACGCTCAGCCGCCACTCGACGAAAACCGCGGCGATGGCGATGCCGAGCACGCCGCCGACCTGGCGCGCGTAGCTGAACACGGTCGACGACTGGCCGAGTTGATGCGCCGGCAGATTGCGCAGGCTGGCCAGGCTGAGCGCCGGCAGGATCATGCCGAGGCCGACCCGGCCGAGAATGGTGACGGCGATCAGCATGGCGTAGCTCACCCCGGCGCCGAACACTGCCAGCAGCGCAAAGGACAGCCCGAACAGCAACAGGCCGCCGGCCGTCACCCATTGCGCCGGCAAGCGGTCGGCCAGCCGACCGGCAATCGGAATGGTCGCCGCCAGCGCGATACCGGACAGCAGCAGCGTGGCCCCGGCCTGTCCGGCGCCGTAACCCAGCGCATCCTGCAGGAAGACCGGGATCAGGTAGGTCGACGCGTACAGGCCGAAACCATAGGAAAAGGAAACGACGCAGCCGAGCGAGAAATTGCGCTGACCGAACACCTGCAGGCTGATGATCGGCGCCGCGCTGCGCCGCGCATGGCGAACGAACAACAGCAAGGCCGCGGCGGCAACGGCAAAGCTCGCCCAGGTTCGCAGCGAACCCAGCCCGCTGTGGTGCAGGGCCGCCGTGGACTCGACCAGCAGCAGCGTCGCACCGGCCAGCAGGCACAGACCGATCCAGTCGAAGGACTGCCGCTCCCTGGGCGATGCCGCCGGCAGCAGACGCAAGCCGAGCAGGCCGGCGCCCAGGCACACCGGCAGGCTGACCAGGAACACCGCCGGCCAGCCGAAATGATCGAGCAGGCTGCCCGACAGCGCCGGGGCGACGGCCGGCGCCAGCACGATACCGAAACCGAGCATGCCCGACGCCTTGCCCTGCTGACCGGCCGGGAACAGACGCATCACCGCCAGCGGCCCGAGCGGCTGCAGGCAGCCGGCAGCCGCCCCCTGGACGATGCGCGCGGCAACCAGTTGGGAAAAGCTGTCGGTCAGGCTGCCGGCCAGGCTAGCCAGCGCCAGCAGCGTCACCGCTCCGAGAAACAGCCGGCGGAAGCCGAGCCGGTCGAGCAGCCACGGTGTCGGCAGCATGGCCACGGTCATCGCCCCCATGAACCCGGTGATCGCCCACTGCACCTGGTCCTGGCCGAGCGCGAAATGACGCCCGAGCGCCGGAATGGCGACATTGAAGCTGGTCGTCGACAACACCCCGGCGATCGTGCCGAGACCGACCACCAGCAACACCAGCGATTTATAGCGCTCGCCATGCCGGGCAAGCAGTTCGTCGGACGGGCGGGCACGGAAGAAATGAGACATATGGACAAAAGGGAGACTTGGCGCGATCATGTTAGCAACAAAATAATTAGCATGCTAATAATTAATGAACGCAGACCATCATCAATTCGCCGCCCTGCTGCACCGTGCCGCGGCCCTGTGGCGCATCCGCCTCGATGAGCGACTGCGCCCCTGGGGCATGACGCAATCCACCTGGCGCGCGCTGTGGGCCTTGCATCAGGCCGAGGAGCGCTACGATCAGAGCCGGCTGGCGGTCCGCCTGGGCATCGAGACGCCGACGCTGGTCGGCCTGCTCGACCGCATGGAAAAACGCGGCCTGGTGCGCCGCGAGGCCGACCCGCAGGACCGGCGCCGCAAGTATCTGGCGATCACGCCGCAAGGCCTGGCGCTGGCCGAGGAAATCGAAGGCGAAGTTCTGGCCACCCGCGCCCGGATGCTCGAAGGCGTCGATCCGGCCGACCTCGATGCCGGCATCCGGCTGTGCCGACAGTTGCTGAGCAACGCCGGGAATGGCGCCGAATGAGGGCCGGCTTGCCAATCCGCCGCCATCGCCCTAGCATGCCGCTCCCGCCCGACTGCCTTTTGCGCTCCGGATCATGACTCCCTATCTCGAATCGTCGCTCGCCGCCGAACTGGCCGAGCTCAGTGCCGCCGGCCTGCGCCGCCGCCGGCGGGTGCTCGACGCCCCCTGCGGACGGATGGCTGCGGTCGACGGCCGCCAGCGGCTGAATTTCGCCAGCAACGACTATCTCGGCCTGGCCGGCGATCCGACGCTGGCCGGCGCGATGGCCGATGGCGCGCTCGTCTGGGGGGCCGGCAGCGGCGCCGCCCACCTGGTCAGCGGCCACTTGGCGCCGCACGACGCACTGGAAAATGAGATTGCGGCATTCACCGGCTTTGCCCGGGCGCTCACCTTCTCGACCGGCTACCTGGCCAATCTGGCTGTGACGCCGACGCTGGCCGGCCGCGGCGACGCGGTGTTCGCCGACAAGCTCAACCACGCCTCGCTGATCGACGCGATGCAACTGGCCAAGGCCGGCGGCGCCGACACCCAGCGTTATCCGCACAACGACGTCGCCGCGCTCGACCGGCTGCTCGCCGCCAGCCGCGCCCGACGCAAGCTGATCGTCACCGACGCGGTGTTCAGCATGGACGGCGATCTCGCCCCGCTGCCGCTGCTCCTCGAACTGGCCGAACGCCACGATGCCTGGCTGGTCATCGACGACGCCCACGGCTTCGGCGTGCTCGGCCCGCAGGGACGCGGCAGCCTGGCGCATTTCGGCCTGCCGGCATCGCCGCGCATCGTCCTGATGGGCACACTGGGCAAGGCCGCCGGCGTCGGCGGCGCCTTTGTCGCCGGCTCGGAAACCGTCATCGACTATCTGCTCAACCGCGGCCGCAGCTACATCTTCACCACGGCCGCGCCGCCGGCGGTGGCCTGCGCGCTGTCGGCCAGCCTCCGACTGATCGGCGACGGCGATGCACGACGCCGCCGGCTGTTCGCCAACATCGCCCGCCTGCGCGACGGCGCCGCCGGCCTGCCGTGGACGCTGCCGGCCTCGCCGACCGCCATCCAGCCGCTGATCGTCGGCGACAATGCGGCCACCCTGGCGCTGTCGCAGGCGCTCTGGGAACGCGACCTGTGGGTGCCGGCGATCCGCCCGCCGACGGTGCCCAAGGGCACGGCCCGCTTGCGCATCTCGCTGTCCGCGGCACACACGGCCGATGACATCGACCGGCTGCTGGCCGCGTTGAAGGAATTGGCATGAGCCGCCCGATCTTCCTGCCCGGCTGGTGCCTCGGCCGCGGTCCGCTGCAGCCTGCGGTCGACGCGCTTGGCGGTACGTTTTTCGACCTGCCCGGCTATCGCGACACGCCGCCGCAAAGCAGCTTCGACGCAGCCGTGGCCGACTTCGCCCGGCGCCTGCCGGATGGCAGCACGCTGGCCGGCTGGTCGCTCGGCGCACAACTGGCGCTGGCCATCGCCGCACGCCATCCGGACAAGGTCAGCCGCCTGCTGCTGATCGCCGGTACCGCCTCCTTCATCCAGCGCGACGGCTGGCCGGATGCCATGCCGCCGGCGACGCTCGCCGACTTCACGCAGCACATGCTGGCCGATCCGGAAGCCTGGCTGCCGCGCTTCGTCGGCGGCTTCAACCGGGGCGATGCCCATGCCCGGACGGTCACCCGCAGCCTGCTGGAAATGGCCGATCCGCGACCGTCGACCGCAACCCTCGGCGACGGCCTGAGCTGGTTGCGCGAGGTCGACCTGCGCCCCGAACTGGCGGCGGTCGCCGCGCCCGTATTGCTGGTCCACGGCGCCGCCGATCCGCTGATGCCGCTCGCCGCTGCCGAAGCGCTGGCGGCAGCGCTGCCGGCCGGCCGCCTGGCGCCCCTGGCCGACTGCGCGCACGCCCCTTTCCTGTCGCGCCCCGACGATTTCCTCGCCGTCGTGCGCCCCTTCCTGGCATGAGCAGACCGGCCAAGACCCGCATCCGCCAGTCCTTCGAGCGTGCCGCGCCAAGCTACGACGCGGCCGCCGAGGTACAACGGCGGATCTGCGCCCAACTGGCCGGCGGACTGCCGGCACAAGCCCCGGCACGCTGGCTCGATGCCGGTTGCGGTACCGGTCATGCGCTCGGCCTGCTCGGCCACCGCTATCCGGACAGTTGCGCCATCGCCCTCGACCTGGCCGGCGCCATGCTCGCCCGCATCGCGCCGCCCTGCCTGCGCGTCGCCGGCGACCTGGAAGCCCTGCCGCTGGCCGACGCCAGCCTCGACCTGTACTGGTCCAGCCTGGCCGTCCAGTGGTGCGATCTGCCGCGCGCGCTCGCCGAGGCGGCACGCGTCCTGCGCGACGGCGGCGCCTTGCGGCTGGCCAGCCTGGGGCCGGCCACCTTCCATGAACTGCGCACGGCCTTTGCCGGCATCGACGATTATCGCCATACGCTGGCCTTCCACGACGCTGCGCAGATCGCCCGGCTGGCCGAGGAGGCCGGGTTTTCCGGCGTCCGGCTGCGGTCGACCGTGGAAATCGCCCATTTTCCCGATCTGCGCGCCCTGTTGCGCTCGGTCAAGGCCGTCGGCGCCAACCAGCTCGGTGCCGGCCGGCGCACCGGCCTGATGGGCCGCAGCACGCTGGCCCGCGTTGAAGCCGCCTACGAGGCGTTGCGCACGCCGGCCGGCCTGCCGCTGAGTTACGACGTGATCCTTCTGGAGGCGACGCGATGAACCGCGCCTATTTCATCACCGGCACCGATACCGAAGTCGGCAAGACCTTCGTCACCTGCGCCCTGCTGCACCGCGCCCGCGCCGCCGGCCTGCGCGCCGCCGGCATCAAGGCGCTGGCGGCCGGCACCGACGAAAACGGCATCAACGACGATGTCGACCGCATCCGTCGCGCCGCCGACGTGGTGCTGCCCGACGACATCCTGAATCCCTACTGCTTCGCGCCCGCCATCGCGCCGCATATCGCCGCCGCCGAAGCCGGCGTGCACATCGACTTCGCGCGCATCGCCAACGCCGTGGCCGCGGCCCGGCCGCAGGCCGATCTGCTGCTGGTCGAAGGCGCCGGCGGTTTTCGCATTCCGCTGGGCGTCGACCGCGACAGCGCCGATCTTGCGGTCAACCTCGGTTTGCCGGTGATTCTGGTCGTCGGCATGCGCCTGGGTTGCCTCAACCACGCGCTGCTCACCGCCGAGGCCATCCTGGCGCGGCAACTGCCGCTGGCCGGCTGGGTGGCCAACACGATCGACCCCGGGATGTCGCGTTTTGCCGAGAACCTGGCCAGCCTGCGACAGTGGCTGCCGGCGCCCTGCCTCGGCGTCGTTCCCCACCGGCCGGACGATCCGGCAGCGGCGGCGGATGCACTCGTGCTACCGGCCTAATTCGCGTTCGAGCACCACCGCCACGTCGCGCAGGCGCTCGACCAGATGCGCTGCCGCATCGACCGCGCCGTCCACCCGGCCTTCCTTGGCGCGACGTTCCAGCACCAGCGCTTCGGCACTGCCGGCATCGTCGGATACCGTGGCGAACAGGCTCTTCAGGGTATGCGCCTCGCGCTGCAGACAAACCGGATCGCCGCTGGCGGCGGCAGCCTCGATCGCCGCACAGTTGTTGTCGATGTCCTGCAGGAAAACCTCGAGCATCATCAGATAGATATCCTCGTCGCCCCCCAGGCGTTCGAGAATGGCCGGCTTGTCGATGGCGAATGGCGTCATGGTCAGATATCCGGAATCTCTTCGTCGCGGAATTGCTGGCGGATATCCAGAACATCCTCCCAGCCGGCCAGGAAAGCCTCGACGCACAACGGATCGAAATGCCGGCCGCGCCCTTCTTCGAGCAAGCGACAGGCGTCGTCGAGCGACCAGGCTTTCTTGTAGGGGCGTTCCGAAGTCAGCGCATCGAACACATCGGCCACCGCGACGATCCGGCCGAACAGCGGAATGGCATTGCCTTTGAGACCTTTCGGGTAACCGCTGCCGTCGTACTTCTCGTGATGGGTCAGCGCCACCTCGGCACCCGCCTGCATGATCTCGGAACCGCTGTCCTTGAGCAGTTCGTGGCCGATCATCGCATGCCGTTTCATGACCTCGAATTCCTCGGGACTCAGGCGTCCGGGCTTGAGCAGGATGTAGTCGGGAATGCCGATCTTGCCGACATCGTGCATCGGTGCCGCCTGCAGGATCAGCTTGCACTTCTCGTCGTCCAGCCCGAGGCCACGGGCGATGATCAACGAATAATGCGCCATGCGCTGAATGTGGGCGCCGGTTTCCGGATCGCGGAACTCGGCCGCCCGCGAGATGCGGAAGATCAGCTCGCGTTCGCGTTCGCGGATTTCGCGCGTCCGCTCGTCGACCATCTCGGCCAGGTAGGCGGCACGGTCGGCAAGGAACTTCTGACCGACGCGCAGGCTCAGCATGTTGCGCACGCGGGCGGAAAACTCGACGCGGTCGATCGGCTTGGTCAGGAAATCGTTGGCGCCGCCGAGCAGCGCCTCGTAGCGGATGTCCTTCTGGTCGTTGGCGGTGATCATCAGCACCGGCAGTTCGTCGCGCCCGTGCAGCGCACGGAAGGCGGCGATGAACTTCAGCCCGTCCATGTCCGGCATCATGTAATCGACGATGACCAGATCGGGCTCGTGATCGCGGCACCACGCCAGCGCCTTGACCGGATTCTCGAAGAGGACGGGTTCGCAATCACCGAGCTTGAGCACCAGCGCCTTGATCAGGGTCAGGTTGATGTCGCTGTCGTCGATGATCAGGACTTGATGCATGGCGGTGAAAACGGTGTTGGACAGTGCCGAGTATATAATGCGCCGCCATGAAACTCCTGTTCGACCTTTTCCCGGTCATCCTCTTCTTCGCCGCGTTCAAGTATGCCGAACGCGCCCCCGAAACCGCCGCCGACTGGGTGGCCTCGCTGCTCGGCGGCGCCAGCGTCGCCACCGCCCAGGCGCCGATCCTGCTGGCGACGATCGTCGTCATCGTCGCCACCGTCGCCCAGATCGTCTGGGTCCGGCTGCGCCACGGCCGGGTGGACAAGATGCTGTGGATCAGCCTGATCCTCGTTGTCGTCTTCGGCGGCATGACGCTGATCTTCCAGAACGAAGCCTTCATCAAGTGGAAGCCGACCATCCTCTACTGGGTGTTCGCCGGCAGCCTGGCCTTCGCCTCGCTGGTCCTGAAGAAGAATCCGATCCGCTCGATGCTCGGTGAGCAGCTCAAGCTGCCCGAACCGGTCTGGTCCCGGGTGAACCTGTCCTGGATCGGCTTCTTCGCCGTCATGGGCGTCATCAACCTGATCGTCGCCTTCAATTTCTCGACCGACGCCTGGGTCAATTTCAAACTGTTCGGCGGCATGGGCCTGATGCTCGCCTTCGTGCTGGCGCAAGGTGCGCTGCTGTCGAAGTACGTGGAGGAAGACAAGTAATGCTGTACATCATCATCGGCGAAGACCGTGCCGGTTCGCTCGACCAGCGCCTGGCCACCCGTCCGGCCCATCTCGAACGTCTGCACGCATTGCAGGCCGAAGGCCGCCTGCTGCTGGCCGGTCCCTGCCCGGCCATCGATTCGCCCGATCCCGGCCCGGCCGGTTTCAGCGGCAGCCTGATCGTCGCCGAATTCGCCTCGCTGGCGGCCGCCCGCAGCTGGGCCGATGCCGACCCCTACGTGGCGGCCGGCGTTTACGAAAAAGTCACCGTCAAGCCGTTCAAGAAAGCCTTGCCCGCCTGATGCCGGACACCACCGTCGCCCTGCTCGAAGCCCGTCTGCTGGCGCTCGACCCGCTGACCCTGATCATCGAGGACGATTCGCACCTGCATGCCGGCCATGCCGGCGCCCGGGGCGGCGGTCACTATCGCGTCGATATCGTGGCGCAGGCTTTCACCGGCAAGAGCACCGTCACCCGGCACCGCATGGTCTACGCCGCCGCCGGCGATCTGATGCGCGAACGCGTGCATGCGTTGAGCATTCGCGCCTGGGCGCCCGGCGAAGACGTATAATTTTCTTTCGTTTCCCCCTCAACAGGACATCGCACATGCGTAATCTTTCCCGTCTGGCCGCCCTGCTCGTCGCAGGCGCCGTGGTTTCCGCTCCGGCCTTCGCCCAGAAGGCTTTCGTCACGGTCAACGGCCAGGGCATCCCGCAAAACGTATACAACGTCTTCATCGGCCAGCAGAAGGCCCAGGGCGCACAGGACACGCCGGAACTGAAGAACGCCGTCAAGGAAGAACTGATCCGCCGCGAACTGCTCGCCCAGGAAGCCAAGAAGAAAGGCCTCGACAAGCAGGCAGACATCCAGGGGCAGATCGAGCTGGCCAAGCAGGCCGTGCTGATCTCGGCCTTCATCGGCGATTACATGAAGACGCACCCGATCAGCGAGGCCCAGCTCAAGGCCGAATACGAAGGCATCAAGGCCGGGCTCGGCAGCACCGAATTCAAGGCCCGCCACGTGCTGGTCGAAAAGGAGGAAGACGCCAAGGCGATCATCGCCAAGCTCGACAAGGGCGAAAAGATCGCCGACCTGGCCAAGCAATCCAAGGATCCCGGCTCCAAGGACAAGGGCGGCGACCTCGGCTGGAATTCCCCGAACACCTACGTCAAGCCGTTCTCCGAAGCGCTGACCAAGCTGAAGAAGGGTGAATACACCAAGACCCCGGTGAAGACCGACTTCGGTTACCACGTGATCCTGCTCGAGGACACCCGCCCGCTGTCGGCCCCGCCGTTCGAACAGGTCAAGCCGCAATTGCAGCAACGCGCGGCCCAGGCCCAGCTGGAAAAGATGGTCGCCGAACTGCGCGCCAAGGCCAAGGTGAACTGATCCGTACCGTCGCCTGCCGGCGACGGAAGCTGCACAAGCCGGTTTACCGTGCGACAATGCCCGCCTTTCGGCGGGCTTTGTCTTTGCGGAGGGAAAAACGGCAGTGTTCGGCAGTCTCAAGACCTGGTTGACGGGAAACGCCGGCGCGCCGGAAACCGTAGCGGCCGGCGAAACGACGCCGCCGCCACGCAGCGAGTTCCTGGCCGGCGAAACCATTCACGACCGGAACGGCCGCCCGCGGGCCCACCTGTTCCGGCTGCGCGGCCAACCCGCGCGGGACGGCACGTCGGCCGCCCGCCTGCGCGATTTCGACCGCATCCTGCTCGACACCCTGAACGCCGCACCGGAAACCTGGCAACAGACTCCGGCCTACATTCCGATCCAGGCCGCCAGCCTCGACCTGCCTGCGGTCGACGCCCTGCACGGTGAAAAAATCACGCTGCTGCTGCACCTGACAGCGGACGACCGGCCGGATACGGCCCGCCTCCGCGAACTGCGCAAACGCGGCATGCGGATCGGCTTGTTCCGCCAACCGGACAACGCCGACTTCGCCGCACTGATGCAGGATTGCGACTGCGCAGCAATCGACGCCGCCGACTGCGAACCGGTCAGCATCCGCGACTTCTCGGCCGCCGTTCGTGCGACCCGCGGCGACCCGCCCAGCCTGCTGATCTGCAACCTCGGCAGCCTCGACGAGTACCGGCTCGGCCATCAATGGCATTACGACCTGCTGCACGGGCATTTTGCGGTCAACCTGCCGCCCCGGCCGGAAACCGTCGGCGATCCGCACCGCATGATCCTGCTCGAATTGATCCGGCTGGCCCAGGGCGACGCCGACAACGCCAGCATCGCCGACGCGATGAAACAGGACCCGATGCTCGGTTTCCGGCTGCTGCGCTATCTGAACTCCCCGCTGCTCGGCCTGGACCACCAGATCGATTCGCTGAATCAGGCGCTGACCGTGCTGGGCCGGCAACAACTGACGCGCTGGCTGGCCGTGCTGCTGTTCTCGGTACGCGAACCGGATTTCGCGGACTGGTGGCTGGTCGAAAGCGCGCTCACCCGCGGCCGGATGATGGAACTGCTCGGGCAAAACAACGGCAGCAAGCACTGCGACGCGCTTTTCCTGACCGGCATCTTCTCGCGCCTCGACCGGCTGCTGCGCCAGCCGCTGGCTGCCGCACTCAAGGCCATGCCGCTGACCGTTCCCATCCGCGCCGCGCTGCTCGCCCGTAGCGGTCCGTACGCCAAACTGCTCACGCTGGCCGAAACCGCCGAAAGTTTCGACACCGAGCGCATCGACACTGCAGCCCGGGAGGCTGGGCTGGATGCCGCGCAGGTCAACCGCGCCTTGCTCGCCGCCACTGCCTGGACCAGCGACGTGACGGAGCACTGGACGTGATGCGGCGGGCAGACCGCCTGCTCAACCCGCTGCTGCTCGTGCTGTTGCTCGCACTGTTCGCGCTCGCCGAACGCGAAACGCTGTTCTCCGACATCGACGCCCGCGGCGGCGACATCCTGTTGCGCTGGCAGGTACGCGACCGCACGCCGCCACCGGACATCGTGCTGATCGACATCGACCAGGCCTCGCTCGACGATCCGCGCATGCTCGAGCTGACCGGCAACTGGCCCTGGCCGCGGGCAATTCATGGCGAGCTGCTCGAACTGCTGGCAACACTCAAACCGGCTGCCATCGCCTTCGATATCATCTTCAGCGAACCCGACGTTTTCCGCCCGGGCAGCGACCGGCTGCTCGGCAACGCGATCCGGGAAACCGGCGCCTTCCTGCCGCTGATCGTCGCAGCCGATGGCGAAGGCTCCCTGCTCGCCGACCTGCCGGCCGGACTGGGCGCCACCCCGGGGCCGCAGGCCGACCCAGAGGCACGGCTGCCGCTGATCGCCCCCAAGGCGATCGCTCCGGACGCCTGGCAGACCGGACTGATCAATTTCCTCGCCGATCCCGACCAGATCGGCCGCCGTTACTGGATCAGCTACCCGCACGCCGGCTGGACCCTGCCTTCGCTGCCCCGCCGCATCGCCGAACACACCGGCTGGCCGGTACCGGCTGCCGACAGCATCGCACTGCACTGGTACGGCCATTCTTTCGAACGCCATTCGTATCGCGATCTGCTGCTCGAGGCCCAGAAGCGCCAGCCACGACTCCCCGATCTCAACGGCAAGGTAATCATCATCGGCGCGGCTGCCCCCGGCCTGCACGACCTGCGTCCGACGACACTCGGCGCGACCACGTCGGGCCCCGAGATTCTGGCCACCGCTGTCGCCAACCTGCGCGACGACGACTGGCTGCGGCCCGCCCCCGCGCACTGGAATCTGCTGCTCGGCCTGATCGGCATGACCCTGGTTGGCGTGGCTTTCTCGCGCCGCCCCAACCCGTTCGGCATCGCCGGCCTGCTCGGCATGATCAGTCTGGGCGTACTGCTCGCCGCCTGGCTGCTGCTGGCCCGCAACATCCAGTGGACGCCTTTCGGCGCGCTGTTCGCCATCTGGCTGACCTTCGCACTGGGTGCCGTATCGTCCTACCTGCGCGAACGCAAGCAGCGTGATCTGGCAGTACAGATGTTCTCCCGCTTCCTCGACCCCAACGTCGTCCGTTCGCTGACCGACGAAGGCAAGCTGGCCAAAGCCGAAGCCAGTACGAGCCGGGAAATCACCGTACTGTTCTCCGATATCCGCGGCTTCACCACCCTCTCGGAAAGCCGCAGTCCGGAAGATGTGGTCCGTTTGCTGAACCGCTATTTCGACCTTCAGGTCGCCAGCATCTTCGAACAGGGCGGCACGCTCGACAAGTTCATCGGCGACGCCATCATGGCGTTCTGGAACGCTCCGCTCGATGTCCCCGACCACGCCGTTCGTGCCGTACGCGCGGCGCTGGGCATGCAGCAGGCGCTGACGGCGTTCCGCAACGAACTCGGCGAACTCGGCGAGCATTTCGACATCGGTATCGGCGTACACACCGGTCCCGCCGTGGTCGGTTTCCTGGGCTCCAGCCAGCGCCTCGACTACACGGCAATCGGCGACACGGTCAACCTGTCGAGCCGCATCGAAGGGCACACCAAGGGGGTGGCCCGCATTCTCGTCTCGGAATCGACACGTCATGCCTGTGGTAATGTGTTCGACTTCATCGACCACGGCGAAGTGACGGTCAAGGGGCGTCATCGTCCGGTCAGACTCTTTGAACCCAGGGAGCGTACATGAGGATATTTCAGAATCCATTCCGCCTGCTGCCAGCCGCACTGATCGTCGTCAGTTGCCTGGCACAGGCCCAGAGCGCCGGAACGCTGATCCGCGCCGCCGAATTGAAAGCCGAACCTTTCGCCGATGCAGCGGCACTGGTCAATCTGCCCGGCGATGCAGCGCTGACCGTCGTTGACAGCAAGGGCGGCTGGTCCAAGGTAAAGACCCAGGACGGCAAGACCGGCTGGGTACGCCTGCTCAACGTACGTCTGGCCGCCGGCGCTTCCGACACCTCGGCGCTGGCCAGCATCGGCGGCGTGATCCGTACCGGCACGACGAAAAGCGCCGCCACCACCGGGGTCAAGGGACTGTCCAAGGAAGACCTGGCCCGCGCCAAACCGAACCCGGCCGAAGTGCGCAAGCTCGACGCCTGGCGAGCCAGGGACGGTGAGATCAACAGATTTGCCGCTGCCCGCAAGTTGACCGCACGCGACGTACCGGAGCTGAAACCATGACCCCGTCGAATCACCCCAAGTTTCGTCATGCAGCCACGCTGGCTGCCCTTGTGTTGCTGACCGGCTGCACCGAACAACTGCGCAAGGCCGGCATCGACGAAAACAGCCTGAAAGCAGCCGGCGCCGTTGCCACCTCGATGTCCAAGAGCGAAGCCACGCCGGCTGAGGAAAGCCAGATCGGCCAGGCATCCGCATCGATCCTGCTCGGTGCTGCCCCGCTGGTCCAGGACCGTGAAATCCAGACCTACGTCAACCAGTTGGGCGGGCTGCTCGCCCGTCAGACCGGCCGCAAGGACATCAATTGGCGCTTTGGCGTGATCAACAGCAGCAATGTCAATGCGTTCGCCGCACCGGATGGCTATGTCTTCGTCACCAAAGGGCTGCTGCGTACGGTCAACGACGAAGCCGAACTGGCCGGCGTGCTGGCACACGAAATCGCCCACGTCGTCAAACGGCACTACCTGATCGCCATGCGCAAGAAGGACACCACCGGCGCGCTGACCAATCTCGCAGCCACGTCGGCAAAGACCGCCGGCGTCAAAGGTTCCGAGCTGGCAGCAGATCCGCTGGCCAACGTTGCCCAGAACATGTACTCGTCCGGCCTGGACAAAGGTGACGAGTACGAAGCCGACCGGCTCGGCGTAGTCTATGCCACGCGAGCCGGCTACGACCCTTACGGCCTGCCGCGGGTACTGAACCTCTATGCCACCAAGGCCGGGAGCAACGGCTTCGAATTGCTGTTCTCGACCCACCCCTCTCCACAGGATCGGCTTGCCGAACTGGACAAGGCAATGGGAGAAAAACTGGCTGCCTTCGAAACCTCAGCCGTCAGTAACAGCCCAGGCTTCAAGCGCATACAGGAGAAGGTCAAGCGCATTCCCGATCCAGCAAGGCGATAACAGAGGCGCTCACGAGACATCCGCCGGGAAGTCCCCGGCGCAGGGCCTCTTTGACAACCTGACCGGCTTCACAGAACCGGCAATTCATAACGCTGATGAAATCGGTGCCCAGTATCGCCTGCTGTTGACCAGCAACAATCTGGCATGAAAAACAAAAAACCCGCCAAGTCATAAACCGAGCGGGTTTTGCATTTCCTGGGAGGGCCACATAAAAGTGGTGGGCGGTACTGGGATCGAACCAGTGACCCCTGCCGTGTGAAGGCAGTGCTCTACCGCTGAGCTAACCGCCCTCCTCAAGAGGCGCGCATTAAACCACAAGACGCCGGGCCGGTCAAACCCCGTGTCGGCTAGAATAGCGATCTTTTCACGCAATTACAGAACGCCTCATGAAGCCCGTCCGTACCCGTTTCGCCCCCAGCCCCACCGGTTACCTGCATATCGGCGGTGCCCGCACCGCGCTGTTCTCCTGGGCCTACGCCCGTCGTCATGGCGGCACTTTCGTGTTGCGTATCGAGGATACCGATGTCGCCCGGTCGACGCCAGAGGCGGTGCAGGCGATCATCGACGGCATGAACTGGCTCGAGCTGACGCATGACGAAGGCCCGTTCTACCAAATGCAGCGGATGGACCGTTACAAGGCGGTGATTCAGGAGATGCTGGCGGCCGGCACGGCCTATTACTGCTACACGACGCGCGAGGAGCTTGACGCGCTGCGTGCCGAGCAGGAGGCGCGCAAGGAAAAGCCGCGCTACGACGGACGCTGGCGTCCGGAAGCCGGCAAGATGCTGCCGACGCCACCGGCCGACGTGCCGCCGGTGATCCGCTTCAAGAACCCCAAGGATGGCGTCGTCGCCTGGGACGATGCGGTCAAGGGCTGCATCGAGATCGCCAATGCCGAGCTCGACGACCTGATCATCGCCCGCGCCGACGGCACGCCGACCTACAACTTCTGCGTCTGCGTCGACGACTGGGACATGGGCATCACGCACGTCATCCGCGGTGACGACCACGTCAACAACACGCCGCGCCAGATCAACATCCTCAAGGCGCTGGGCGCCGAGGTGCCGACCTACGCCCACCTGTCGATGATCCTCGGCGACGACGGCGCCAAGCTGTCGAAGCGCCACGGCGCGGTGTCGGTGATGCAGTACGACGAGGACGGTTTCCTGCCCGAAGCGGTCATCAACTACCTGGCCCGCCTCGGCTGGTCGCACGGCGACGACGAAGTCTTCTCGCGCCAGCAGTTCGTCGAGTGGTTCGATCTCGACCACATCACGGCTTCTGCCGCTCAGTTCAACACCGAAAAGCTGCTGTGGCTGAACCAGCAATACATGAAGGCGCTGCCGGCCGCGACGCTGGCCGAAAAGGTCAAGCCGCGCCTGACGGCACGCGGCATCGACAGCAGTACCGGTGCGGATCTGGAAAAAGCCGTCGCGCTCTATGTTGACCGCAGCAATACGCTGAACGCGCTGGCCGATGCGATTGCGGTGTTCTACCAGCCGGCGGTGCCGTCGGCCGAATTGCTGGCCCAACACCTGACCGACGAAACCCGCCCGGCACTGGCCGACTTCGCCGCCGGCATCGCTGCGGTCGACTGGGAAATTCCGGCCATTTCGGCATTGATCAAGGAAACCATCGGCAAGCACGGCCTGAAGATGCCCAAGCTGGCCATGCCGCTGCGTGCCATCCTCGTCGGTCAGACGCAGACACCGTCGGTCGATGCAGTGATCGAACTGATCGGTCGGGATGCCGTGCTGAGCGCCCTGAAAAAATATCTCTGAAAAACGTGAAAGGCCCTTTACAAGGGGAAAGCCGGTCCCTATAATGCGGCCTTCTTTCGCGGCGGGGGTATAGCTCAGCTGGGAGAGCGCTTGCATGGCATGCAAGAGGTCAGCGGTTCGATCCCGCTTACCTCCACCAGAGCGCGAAAGAAAACGTCCGGGTCCCCATCGTCTAGAGGCCTAGGACACCGCCCTTTCACGGCGGTAACCGGGGTTCGAATCCCCGTGGGGACGCCAAGAATTTGGTAGCAGCAGGTTAAAGTGCGGAGTGGTAGTTCAGTCGGTTAGAATACCGGCCTGTCACGCCGGGGGTCGCGGGTTCGAGTCCCGTCCACTCCGCCAGTTTCACCGAAACCGGAAGTTTCCGGTTTTTTTTCGGGTCGACCGCAAAAGCGATCGCCCCGGAAGCAAAAGGTTCGGCTGTTCTCCGTTGGGGGTATAGCTCAGCTGGGAGAGCGCTTGCATGGCATGCAAGAGGTCAGCGGTTCGATCCCGCTTACCTCCACCAGGCAACCGAACCGACAAGTTGCAGAAGTCCGGGTCCCCATCGTCTAGAGGCCTAGGACACCGCCCTTTCACGGCGGTAACCGGGGTTCGAATCCCCGTGGGGACGCCAGCAGGTCAAAGCGCGGAGTGGTAGTTCAGTCGGTTAGAATACCGGCCTGTCACGCCGGGGGTCGCGGGTTCGAGTCCCGTCCACTCCGCCAACCCTTAAAAAAACCAGCTTCGGCTGGTTTTTTTCTTTTCATCTCCCGTTTTCTCCCGAGGCGGGGCGGCAGGGATCGCTGCCCGGTTATAATCGCCCCTTCGCCCGTTTTCCGAAAGCGTCAGGAGCCCCGCCCATGCCGTCATCCCACGTTCGGTCGCTGCACCGTTATCTGACCGGACTCTGCCTGGGATTCCTGCTGCTGGCGACCGGCCCGGCCCGAGCCGATCTCGAACTCCGCGCCCAGGCCACCTTCGACAGCCTGCTCAAATCGATGCCGCCGTCCGCCGGCGAAGGCCTGGTCGTTCAGGAACTGCCGGTCGTCCCGATCCTGCCCAGCACGATCGATCTGACCGCCCAGACCAGCAATCTGTGGGAGCGCATCCGCAACGGCTTTGCGATGATCAACCTGAACGACGATCTGGTGCTCTATTACCAGCAGTACTACCAGAACCGTCCGGAAGCGCTGCGCCGGATGATCGAGCGCAGCCGGCCTTACCTGCACCACATCGTCGAGGAACTGGAAACCCGCGGCATGCCGACCGAACTGGCCCTGCTGCCGATGGTCGAGAGTTCTTTCAATCCGATGGCCAATTCGCCGGCCAAGGCCTCCGGCCTGTGGCAGTTCATTCCCTCGACCGGCAAGCGCTTCAACCTCGAACAGAACTGGTGGAACGACGATCGGCGCGACATCGTCGCCTCGACCAACGCCGCCCTCGACTACCTGCAGACCATCTACGACATGCACGGCGACTGGCACCTCGCGCTGGCTTCGTACAACTGGGGCGAAGGCGCGGTCAAACGGGCGATCGAGAAAAACGAGGCGCGCGGCCTGCCGACCGACTACCCGAACCTGACGATGCCGAACGAGACGCGACACTACGTCCCCAAGCTGCAGGCGCTGAAAAACATCCTCGGCAATCCCCTCACCTTCGCCCGTCTCGGCCTGCCGGACATCGCCAACGAGCCTTATTTCACGACCTTCTCGACGCACCGGGCGATGGATGTGGCCACCGTCGCCCGGCTGGCCGACATGTCGCTCGACGAGTTCCGCCGGCTGAATCCGTCGCACAACCGGCCGATCATCAAGCCGGACACCGCCGTCGTGCTGCCCACCGACCGCGTCGCGCTGTTCCGTCGCAACCTGCAGAGCACCGATGCGCCGCTGACCCAGTGGCAGGCCTATGCCGTCAAGTCGACCGAGCGCGTGGACCAGATCGCCGCCCGCTTCAACATTTCGACCAGCGAACTGATCCGCGCCAACAGCCTGCCCGGCAACGTCCGCCTGGCCGCCGGCTCGAAGCTACTGGTGCCGGGACACGGCAATCAGGAAAGCCTGCAGCGCATGCTCGGCATGGAATCGTCGCCGGCCATCATTCAGCCCGAACCCGCGCCGCGCGGCAAGAAGGGCAAAGCCACGGCCAGGGACGGCAAGGGCAAAGGCAAGGTCGCCGCCAAGGAAAGCCCGGCGGGCAAGACAAAAACCACCGGCAGCAAATCTGCTGCCAGCAGCAAGTCGACCGCAAGCCCCAAGCCGGTCGCCAAGAAGAGCGCCGACAAGAAACCCGTCAAGCGGAAGTAAGCGCCCTCAGTCCGGGTGATGGCAGGCGACTGCGTGGGTCGCCGAAAGCATGCCGACCGCCGGATAGACCTCGCGACAACGCGCATCGGCCTTCGGGCAGCGCGGATGGAAATGGCAGCCGCCCGGCGGATTGGCCGGCGACGGCGTTTCCCCGGCCAGCGCAATACGCTGCCCGCCGCCGTCCAGCCGCGGCACCGGCACCGCCGACAACAGCGCCCGGGTGTACGGATGACGCGGTCGGCCGAGCACCTCTTCCGCCCTGCCCTGCTCGACGATGCGGCCGAGGTACATCACCGCGATGTCGTGCGCCAGGTATTCGACGACGGCAAAATTGTGCGTGATGAAGAGATAAGCAACGCCCAGTTCGGCCTGCAGCGTCTTCAGCAGGTTGAGGATCTGCGCCTGCACCGAAACATCGAGCGCCGAGGTCGGCTCGTCGCAGACCAGCAGTTGCGGCTGCACGGCCAGCGCGCGGGCGATTGCGATGCGCTGGCGCTGGCCGCCGGAAAATTCGTGCGGGAAGCGGTCGACCGCATCGGCCGGCAGACCGACCTGCGCCAGCAATGCGGCGATCGCCGCGGGCGGCCCGTCGGCGTTTTGGCCGCCGACGGCAAGCGCCGTCAGCCCCTCGCCGATGATTTCGCCGATGCGCAAACGCGGATTCAGCGAGGCAAACGGATCCTGGAAGACCATCTGCGCCAGGCGCCGGGCATCGCGCAACCGGCGGGCATCGGCGCCGACCAGTTCGCGGCCGGCCAGGCGGACACTGCCGGCGGTCGGCCGGATCAGCTGCAGCAGCGCCTTGCCGACCGTCGTCTTGCCGCAACCCGATTCGCCGACCAGCGCCAGCGTGCGCCCCGGCGAAATGGCCAGCGACACGCCGTCGACCGCACGCACATGGCCGACCGTCCGTTGCAGGATGCCCTTGCGGATCGGGAAATGCACCTGCAGTGCATTGATCGCCAGCAGGGGCTCGGGCGGCATTTCCGAGGGATTGCTGCGGTCGACCGCAGCAATTGCAGCGTTTTCCCCGGTCGCCGGCGATGCCTGCCAGTGACAGCGCACGACATGGCCGTCCGCCACCTCGCGCCAGGCCGGCGACTGGGTGCGACAGACCGGCATCGCCTGCGGACAACGCTCGGCAAATCGACAACCGGCCGGCATCGCGGCCAGCGACGGCACCTGACCGGGAATCGTCGCCAGCGCCGCGCCGCGGCGCGAAACCTCCGGCAAGGCAGCGAACAGCGCCTGGGTATAGGGATGACGCGGCGCGCTGAAGAATGCCTCGCGGCTGGCCACCTCGACCAGCTCGCCGGCGTACATCACGCCGATGCGCCGGGCCATGCGGGCGACGACGCCGAGGTCGTGGGTGATCAGCAGCATGGCCATGCCGCGGTCGACCTGCAGTCTGGCCAGCAAATCGAGGATCTGCGCCTGCACGGTGACATCGAGCGCGGTGGTCGGCTCGTCGGCGATCAGCAGTTCCGGCTCGCCGGCCAGCGCGATGGCGATCATCACCCGCTGCTTCATGCCGCCGGACAACTGGAACGGATATTCGTCGAGCCGGCGGTCCGGATCGGCGATGCCGACCTGGCGCAGCAAGGCCAGCGCCTGCCCGCGGGCCGCGTCGCCGCGCAGGCCGCGATGGCGTTCGAGGACCTCGCCGATCTGCCGGCCGACGGTCAGCACCGGGTTGAGACTGGTGCCCGGTTCCTGGAAGATCATTGCCAGCCGGCCGCCGCGATAGTCGCGCAATTCGGCTTCCGGCAGCGCCAGCAGATCGACGCCGTCGAATTCGACGTGCCCGCCGGCAACCCGGCCGGCCGGCGGCAACAGGCGCAGGATGCCTTGCGCGGTCGCCGATTTGCCGCACCCGGATTCGCCGAGCAGGGCAAAGGTTTCGCCGCGCGAAATCGTGAAAGAAACGCCGTCGACCGCAAGCAGCGTGCGCTCTCCCACCGAAAACCCCAGACGCAGGTCGGCAATCTTCAACATCAGGCAGCCCTCGGATCGAACGCGTCACGTACCGCGTCGGCAAACAGGTTGGCGGCCAGCACCAGCAGGAACATGGCGGCAAAGGCGGCGGCCAGCGACCACCAAACGACCGGTTCGCGGCCGAGTTCCATGCGCGCGTTGTCGATCATCGTGCCGAAGCTGTTGGTGGTCGGATCGACGCCGATGCCGACGTAGGACAGCACCGCCTCGGCCAGCACCAGCCCGGAGAAGTCCATGACCAGCGAGATGATCACGATGTGCATCAGGTTGGGCAGGATATGGCGCAGGATGATGCGCCCGCTCGACACGCCGAAGGCCTGCGCCGCCTGGATGTATTCGAGTTCGCGCAGTTTCAGCGTCTCGCCGCGCAACAGCCGGCACAGGCCGGTCCACGACGTCACGCCGAGGATCAGGCAGAGCGCCAGCAGGCGCAGGTCGGCCCGCTCGGCGGCGGTGGCGAACCATTGCGGATGGGTGTCGATCAGCACCTGCATCATCAGGATCGCCGCGGCGATCAGCAGCACGCCGGGAATCGAGTTGAGCACCGTATAGACGTACTGGATCAGATCATCGACCCAGCCGCGGAAATAGCCGGCAACGATGCCCAGCAGCACGGCCAGCGGCAACATCACCAGCGTCGTCACCAGACCGATGATCAACGCCGTGCGCACGCTCTTGAGAATCTGGTAGAGCACATCCTGCCCCACCTTGTCGGTGCCGAACACATGGTAGTCGCCGGCGAGCGCGAACAAGGGCACGAGCACCAGCAGCAACCCGCCCAGCGCCGCCAGCACCGCGTTCCAGGCAAACGGCGTACGCCCCAGCCAGACCTGCCGCCAGCCGCCCTGCCCGGCAGCCACGGCCGCCGCCACGGCCAGCCAGGCGAACACCGCGACCAGCGCGGCGCGGCCGGCGGTCAGCGCAATGTCCGCCGAGGCCAGCCGGGGATCGGCCAGATGCGCCCCGCCATGCTTCAACCGGGGAAACTCGCGGACGCTGCCAACGCCCGGCACATCGACGGTTTCCCTGGCGAAGGCATGCGTCGCGAAAGGCGCCGAATAGCTCTTTTCCTGCTGCGTCCGCAGCCGTACCGCCACGGCATCGAGCGCCGACAGCACCTCGACCGAATAACGCAACGGCTCGCCCGGCCGGCCATCGAGCGCCGGCCGGTAATGCAGCGAATCGAGCAGGCCGACGGCGGCAAAAGCCAGCAGCACGGTGGCCGACGCCATGCCCAGGCGGTTGGCGCCGACCCGTCGCCAGGCAGCGAGCAGCGGCGGCGTGCGGGCAATCAGCACGGCAATGCCGGCGGCCGCCGCGACCAGCAGCCAGACCAGCAGGTCCGACCACAGCATGACGAACTGCCAGTCCTTCATGAGAAGCGGATCCTCGGATCGACCAGCGTGTAGGAAATGTCGGTCAGGATCAGCCCGACGATATAGAGCAGCGAGCCGATGAAGACCATCGAACGCACGACCGCGAAATCCTGGGCGCCAATCGCATCGATCGTGTAACTGCCGAGCCCGGGAATGCCGAAAAAGGATTCGGTCAGCAGCGAGCCCATGAACAGCGTCGGGATGACCACCACCACGCCGGTCAGGATCGGAATCAAGGCGTTGCGCAGGATGTGCCGGAAGAACACCGCACGTTCGCCCAGCCCCTTGGCGCGCGCCGTGCGTACGTAATCCTTGCCGACCTCCTCGAGAAAGATCGTCCGGTACCAGCGCGTCGACGCGCCGATGCCCGACACGACGCCGATCAGCACCGGCAGCACCAGGAAGCGCCAGGCGTCGAGGCCATCGGCGTAACCCGAGATCGGCACCAGGCGGAACAGCTTGGCGAACAGGAACTGGCCGCCGATGATGTAGAACAGCCCGGACACCGACATCGCCGCGACGCACAGCACGACACCCCAGACATCGAGCGGCGTGGCGCGGAAGAAGGCCAGCGCCAGCGCACTGACGACGGCGACGAACAGGCCGAGCACGAAAGTGGGCAAGGCGATGGCCAGCGACGGCCCCATCCGGGTGGCGATTTCGCGGGCGATATCGCGGCCGTCTTCGGCGCGCCCGAAATCGCCGACGAACATGCGTGCCGATTTCTCGAAAAAGATGGTGTCGGTCACGGTCGACAGCCCGCCGGCGGCAGAATTCACGAACAGCGGCTTGTCGTAGCCGCGCTCTGCCTTCCACTGGACAATGGCGTCCGGGGTCACGCGTTTGACGCCGAGTTGCATGCGCGCCATGTCGTCGGGCGTATTGACGACGAAGAACAGCGCGAAGGTGATCAGGTTCACCCCGATCAGGATCGGAATCGCGTACAGCAGGCGGCGGACGAGATAGGCGAGCATCGGCCGGATTATGGCAGAACTCGCCGGCCGTACGGCGCACCGCCAACCGTACGGAAATGCCGATTTTTGCCAGCCCGCCGACTTCGGGCACAATGAACGCCGGAAAAACACGAGGACATCCCCGCCATGACGGCCACGGCCGCCGCCCTTTCCTACCGGCAAACCCCCGAACGGACGACCTGCCTGCTGGCCGGCGACTGGCGGGCGGACGCCCGGCAGCCGGAAACCGCGCCACCATCGTGGCAGGCCGGCACGGCGCTCGACTTCGACTGCAGCGCCCTCGGCGAGTGGGACAGCAGCCTGCTCGCCCGCGTGCTGCAGATCGCCGGCGCTGCCGGCGCGGCCGGCTGCCAGGTCGATCTGGCAGGGTTGCCGGGCGGACTGGCGCGGCTGGTCCGGCTGGCGGCAGCTGTCCCGCGCCGGGAACAGCCGGCCCCCGCCCACGAGAGCGGCGTGCTCGACCACGTCGGCCGGGTGGCGCTGGCAATCTGGTCGAGAATCCCGCAGACCCTGGCCTTCGTCGGCGAGCTGAGCCGCTCGCTGGCCCGGCTGGTCGGCGGCAAGGCCGGCTTCCAGCGCGCCGACCTGCTGCTCTTCCTCGAGGACGCCGGACCGCGCGCGCTGCCCATCGTATCGCTGATCAGTTTCCTGGTCGGCACCATCCTGGCCTACATGGGCGCCGCCCAGCTGGCCATGTTCGGCGCCCAGATCTACATCGCCAACCTGGTCGGCGTCGGCATGGTGCGCGAGATCGCCGCACTGATGACCGGCATCATCCTGGCCGGCCGCACCGGCGCCGCCTACGCCGCCCAGCTGGGCACCATGCAGGTCAACGAGGAAATCGACGCGCTGCGTACCTTCGGCCTGCCGGCCAGCGACTTCCTGGTACTGCCGCGCTTCCTGGCGCTGGTCGCCATGGCCCCGCTGCTGACGCTGTACGCCGGCCTGGTCGGCATCGTCGCCGGCATGCTGATTGCCACCACGGTATTCGACGTCGGCGCCTATGCCTATTACACGCAAACCCTGCAGGCCCTGTCGCTGACCCACATCGCGGTCGGGCTGATCAAGGGAACCGTCTATGGCGCACTGGTCGCCGTCGCCGGCTGCCTGTGCGGCATGCGCTGCGGACGCAGCGCACAGGCGGTGGGCGAAGCGACGACGGCGGCGGTGGTGCTCGGCATCCTGCTGATCACCGTTTCCGCCTCGCTGCTGACCATCCTCTTCCAGCGGCTGGGAATCTGAGCGATGCAAGCAATCGACGCCGCCATCGAAGTCGACGCGCTGACCATGCGCTACGGCGACCGCCTGATCCAGCGCGACCTCAGCTTCACCGTTGCGCGCGGTGACATCTTCATCATCATGGGCGGCAGCGGCTGCGGCAAGAGCACGCTGCTGCGCCACCTGATCGGCCTGCAGGAACCGGCTGCCGGCCGCGTACGCTTCGCCGGCCGCGACCTGTGGCACAGCGACGAAGCCACGCGCAACGCCATCCAACGCCGCTGCGGCGTGCTGTTCCAGAGCGGTGCGTTGTGGAGCTCGCTGACGCTGATCGAAAACATCATGCTGCCGATGAAACGCATCGGCGGCTTCGCCGATGCGCTGGCCCGCGAACTGGCAGAGGTCAAACTGGCGCTGGTCGGGCTGGCCGGTTTTGCGGCGTTCTATCCGTCGGAAATCAGCGGCGGCATGAAGAAGCGCGCCGCACTGGCCCGCGCCATGGCGCTCGACCCGGACATCCTGTTCTTCGACGAACCTTCGGCCGGCCTCGACCCGCTCAGCTCGGCCCACCTCGACGAACTGATCCTCGAATTGCGGGCCAGCCTCGGTGCCACCATCGTCGTCGTCACCCACGAACTGCCCAGCATCTTCGCCATCGGCAACAACGCCGTCTTTCTCGACGCCGACAGCCGGACGATGATCGCCACCGGCGACCCGAAAATCCTCGCCGAATCCGGACCGGATACCGTGCGCGCCTTTCTCAGCAGGGGGAAAACCACTTGAGCCAGAAAACCCATTCGACCCTGATCGGCGGCTTCGTGATCGGCGCGCTGGCGCTGGCCATGGCCGCCATCTTCCTGCTCAGCGGCGGCGATCTGTGGAAGAAGAAATCGCGCTACGTGATGTATTTCGAAGGCTCGGTCTATGGTCTGCAGGTCGGCGCACCGGTCGTCTTCCGCGGCGTGACGATCGGTACCGTCAAGCACATCGGCATCGCGCTCGACACGGCATCGCGGGCCTTCTACGTCCCGGTCGAGGCCGAACTCTTCTCGACCTCGGCTTCCGACCTCGAGGGACGCACGCTGGAAATCGACAGCGTGATCACCGGCGAGCAACTGGTGAAGAACGGCCTGCGCGCGCAATTGGCCATGCAAAGCCTGTTGACCGGACAACTCTACATCGACCTCGATTTCCACACCGACACCGCCGACACGCTTCGCCTGCAGGGCGACGACGGCGTCCCGGAAATCCCCACCGTCCCGACGCCGGTGCAACGACTGAAGCGGCATTTCGAAAACATCGACGTCGAGAAGCTGGTGCAGGACATTTCGGCGGTTGCCGCCAGCTTGCGCAGCCGCAGCGAAAGCAAGGAACTCGACCGCAGCCTGGCGACGCTGGCCAGGACGCTGGACAACATCGAGAAGCTGACCGCCCGCCTCGAACAGGGAAGCGGACCGCTGCTCGCCGACGCCCACGACACGCTGAAGGAAACCCGCCAGGCCATGCACTCGGCGCAGGAAGCCATGCGCAACATCTCGACGCTGGCCAGCGAAATGCGCGAGAGCACCGCCGACAACTCGCTGCTGCAGCAGAACATCCACCGCGCGCTCAAGGAAACCACCCGGGCCGCCACCGCCGTCCGGCAACTGTCGGAATCCATCGAACGCCAACCCGAGTCGCTATTGCGCGGCCGCACCGGAGAATGAGATGACCAAGGCCATCCTCGGCGCCCTCGCCGTCACCCTGCTTGCCGCCTGTTCGACGACGCCGCCCAGCCGCTACTACGTCCTCGACGCATTGGTCCAGCCGGCGGCCGGCAGCCGCATCGACACCGGCAGCCTGGGCATCGGCATCGTGCGCCTGCCCGAATACCTTGCCCGGCCGCAGATCGTCGCCCGTAGCGACGGTGCCCGGCTGCAACTCCACGAACAGGATCGCTGGAGCGAACCGCTGGAGGATGGCGTGCGCCGGGTCCTCGCCGAAAACCTCGGCCGCCGGCTCGGTCCCGGCCAGGTCCAGCAATTGCCGCCGCCGCCGGGGCTGTCGATCGGCCAGCGCCTGCAGGTCGATATTTCGCGTTTCGATACCGGCCCGGACAACGAACTCCGACTCGATGCACGATGGACGCTGAGCCGCGGCAAGCAGCAGGCCGACGCCCATGAAAGCCGGATCCGCATCGCCGCCGACGGCACGACGCCTGCAGCCACCGTCGCGGCGATGAACCAGGCACTGGCCCGGCTATCCGACGAAATCGCGGCAGTGGCCGGCGCAACCCCGGCCGGCTCGCGCTGATCCTGCGGTCGACGCCCCGTTCGCGGCAAATTCTGAAAAAAGGTAAAAGCGGCCCGGCGAAGCGCCGGGGATCTTATTGATCAGGCATAATCGCCCCGCTTCGTCTCACGCCGGACCAACTCGATGAATACAGTGCAGCAGAAAACAAAAAAGCGTCCCGGAGGACGCTTGTTCGTAGGGCCGCTGGCGGAGAGGGAGGGATTCGAACCCTCGGTAGGCTCACACCTACGCCTGATTTCGAGTCAGGTACATTCGACCACTCTGCCACCTCTCCGCGGCGGGGGCGAATCATAACACAACAAATGCGCCGGATTCATAGCTTTTTCCTGTTGATCGCCCTTTTGCCGGTGCTGGCCTGCAACCGGACGCCGCTGCCTTTCCCGACGCCGGGCAAGCAGGACCTGGTGGTATTGACCCGCTCCGGCCCGCTCAGCTACCTCAGCGACGAAGCCGGCAACATCAGCGGCCTGGAGCACGATCTGGTCAGCGCCCTGGCCGCCGACCTGGGCGTACGGGTGCAGCACCAGCTGGCAACGCCGGAAACGCTGCAGGCCCGATTGCAGGACGAGCAGTACCATCTGGCCGCCGCCTGGCTTTCCCCGCCGGACGACGGCAGCCAGCAGGCCAGCCTGCCGCTGTTCGAAACGCACGACGTGCTGGCCCAGAACGAAGCCTCGTTGCCGCTGACCGAACTGTCGCAACTGGCCGGCAAGACCGTGCATGCGATGGCCGGCTCGCGCCAGGCGGCCACCATCCGCCGGCTGGCCGCGACCATTCCCGAGCTGCGGCTGGTCGAAGTCGGTCAGGGCGACGTACTCGACCTCGTCGAAGCGCTGGGCGAGCACAAGGTCAATTACGTGGCGATGGATGCCCGGCTCGAAGACGTGGCCAACCAGTACGTGCCCAACCTGCGCGCCACGCTGGCGCTGAGCGAACCGGCACCGATCGTCTGGCTGCTCGGCGCGGCGCCGAATCCGGAGATGAAGGCACGCATCGAAGCCTTCATCGAACGCATCCGCAGCGACGGCACGCTCGATCGGCTGGAAGAACGCTATTTCGGCCATGTCCGGCGACTCAAGCAGGCCGATATCGTCAAGTTCCTCGGCCAGATCGAAAGCACGCTGCCGCGGCTGCGCCCGCATTTCCACGCCGCCGAGCGGCTGACCGGCATCGACTGGCGACTGCTGGCCGCGCTGGCCTACCAGGAATCGCACTGGGACCCGTTCGCCACCAGCTACACCAACGTCCGCGGCATCATGATGCTGACCGAGGAAACCGCCGACCGGCTGGGCGTCGAGAACCGGCTCGACACCCGTGACAGCATCATCGGCGGCGCGCGTTACGTGAATCTGCTGAAGGACATGCTGCCGGCCGAGATTCCGGAGCCGGATCGCACCTGGCTGGCACTGGCCGGCTACAACATCGGTCCCGGCCACCTCAGTGCGGCGCGCACCATCGCCCGCCAGCAGAAGGCCGATCCCGACGCCTGGTACGACATGAAACGCATCCTGCCGCTGCTCGCCAAACCGCAGTACTACAGCCGGCTCAAATCGGGCCGCGCGCGCGGCGGCGAGGCGGTGATCCTGGTCGAGAACATCCGCAGCTACTACGACATCCTGGTTCGCAACGAGCCGCCGTTGCCGGCGCTACCGGGCAAACTGGCGGAAATTCCGGGCAGCGCGCCCGGGCTCAAGCTCAAGCGCTGAACAGGGGCGCAAAGGGCTGGGCCGCCGGCCGCACCTGCGGCACCTGCCACGCGCGGCCAGCCCGCGCCGACACGATCAGCGCGCCGGCTCCAGCAGTTCCAGACCGCCCATGTAGGCACGCAAGGCGGCCGGCACGACGACGCTGCCGTCGGCCTGCTGGTTGTTCTCGAGAATGGCTACCAGCGTGCGACCGACCGCCAGGCCGGAGCCGTTCAGCGTGTGGCACAACTCGGGCTTGTTCTTGTCGTTGCGGAAGCGGGCCTGCATGCGGCGGGCCTGGAAGGCGCCGAAGTTGGAGCAGGAGGAAATCTCGCGGTAGGTGTCCTGCGCCGGCAACCAGACTTCCAGATCGTAGGTCTTGGCGGCGGAAAAGCCCATGTCGCCGGAACACAGCACGATGCGGCGGTACGGCAGCTCCAGCGCTTCGAGGATGGCTTCGGCGTGGCCGGTCAGTTCTTCATGGGCTGCGGTCGACAGGTCCGGATGGACGATTTGCACCAGCTCGACCTTGTCGAACTGGTGCTGGCGGATCATGCCGCGCACGTCGCGGCCGCCGGAGCCGGCTTCGGAACGGAAGCACGGCGTATGGCAGACGAGCTTCAGGGGCAGCGCCTCGGCGGCAAGGATTTCGTCGCGGACGATGTTGGTCACCGGCACTTCGGCGGTCGGGATCAGGTAGAGCGGGTCCTGCTCGCCGCGCAGCACCTTGAACAGGTCTTCCTCGAACTTGGGCAACTGGCCGGTGCCGTGCAGGCTGGCGGCGTTGACCAGGTAAGGCGCATAGAGCTCGGTATAGCCGTGCTTTGCGGTGTGCGTGTCGAGCATGAACTGGGCGAGCGCGCGGTGCAGGCGGGCCAGGCCGCCCTTCAACAGCGAGAAGCGGGCGCCGGAAATCTTGGCGGCGGTGGCGAAATCGAGCTGGCCGAGGCCTTCGCCGACATCGGTGTGATCCTTGACCGGGAAATCGAAGGTCTTCGGCGTACCCCAGCGCTTGATCTCGACGTTGGCGCTTTCGTCGGCGCCGACCGGCACCGATTCGTCGGGGATGTTCGGCAGCGCGGCGAGGATCGCGTTGAACTCGCCGAGCAGTTCGGCCAGCCGGGCTTCGGAAGCCTTCAGCTCGTCGCCCAGCGCACCGACCTGCGCCATCACCTCGGAGGCATCCTTGCCCTGCCCCTTCAGCATGCCGATCTGCTTGGACAGGCTGTTGCGCTGCGCCTGCAGATCCTGGGTGCGCGTCTGCAGCGTCTTGCGCTCGGCTTCGAGGGCCGAGAAGGCGGAAAAGTCGATCGGCTTGCCGCGCTTGGCCAGGCCGGCGGCGACGGTATCGAGGTTGGCGCGAAGTTGTTGGATGTCGAGCATGGCTTTTTCCCTGATTGTTGCGGTCGACCGCAGAAAAGCCCGAAAAAAGGCGCCGCGGCGAAAGCGCGGATTATACGCGAGGGCCGTCGATGGCCGGCGCGGCCGACGGGCCGGTTATCATTGCGGCTTTGCCGTTCGCCCTGCCCCACCATTCGTCATGCGTCTGCCGTTTTTCATCCTTGCCTGCCTGCTGGCCCGCCCCGTGCTGGCCGATCCCCTGATCCACACCTGGTGCCACGAACTCGACCAACGCCTGCGCAGCGTTTCCGGCGAGCAATGCCGGCGCCAGGGCTTCGTTGCCGATCCGGCGGTACGCACGCCGGGCGGCCGCGCGCTGGTCTGGCACGACGTCGCGCCACGCGGTCGCGAACCGGACAAGGCGCCGCATGTGCTGGTCATCGGCGGCATCCACGGCGACGAACTGACCTCGATCTCGGTGGTCTTCCGCTGGCTGCAGTGGATCAAGGACCCGGCCGCCGGCAATTACCACTGGCGCATCGTGCCGCTGGTCAACCCGGACGGCCTGATGCTGCGCCCGCCGACGCGCGCCAACGCCAACGGCGTCGACCTCAACCGCAACTTCCCGACGCCGGACTGGGACAAAGATGCGGAAAAATACTGGGTCGACCGCACCAAGCGCGACCCGCGCCGTTTTCCCGGCAAGGCAGCCGGTTCGGAAATCGAAACGCAATGGCTGGTCAAGCAGATCGACGAGTTCCAGCCCGACCTGATCATTTCCATCCACGCTCCCTACAACCTGCTCGACTACGACGGCCCGGCGCCGCAGCCGTTGCGCTTCGGCCGGCTGGCGCTCAACCGGCTGGGCGTCTATCCCGGCTCGCTGGGCAATTACGGCGGCCTGCACAAGCAGATTCCGGTGATCACCATCGAGCTGCCCAACGCCGCCACCATGCCGCAGCAGCGCGAGCAGCGGCAGATGTGGGAAGACATGCTGACGTGGATGAAACGGACCATCGAGCCACGCAAGAAAGCGCCGATTCCTGCGGTCGACCGCAAGTAAGCGGCAAAAGCTACTTCTTGCCCGCCTTGCGATCGAGTTCGCGCAGGTGGGCCAGCTTCTCGCCGATCTTGCCTTCCAGCCCGCGCGGCGTCGGCTGGTACCAGCGCGGCTCGGCCATGCCGTCCGGCAGGTAGCTCTCGCCGGCGGCGTAGGCCTCCGGCTCGTCGTGCGCGTAGCGGTATTCCTTGCCGTAGCCGAGTTCCTTCATCAGCTTGGTCGGCGCGTTGCGCAGATGCACCGGCACCGGCTTCGACGCCTCCTTGGCGACGAAGGCGCGAGCCTGGTTCCAGGCCATGTAGCCGGCGTTCGACTTGGCCGCGACGGCCAGATAGATGACTGCCTGGGCCAGCGCCAGCTCGCCCTCGGGCGAACCGAGGCGCTCGTAGGTGGCGGCCGCGTCGTTGGCGATCTGCATCGCCCGCGGATCGGCCAGGCCGATGTCCTCCCAGGCCATGCGCACGATGCGCCGGGCCAGGTAACGCGGATCGGCGCCGCCGTCGATCATCCGCCCGAACCAGTAAAGCGCGCCGTCCGGGCTGGAGCCGCGTACCGACTTGTGCAGCGCCGAAATCTGGTCGTAGAAGGCGTCGCCGCCCTTGTCGAAACGGCGCAGGTTCTGCGCCATGGTTTCTTCGATGAAACCGCCGTCGACCGTCGCCACGCCGGCCGCCCGCGCCGCCGTGCGCACCTGTTCGAGCAGGTTGAGCAGGCGCCGGGCATCGCCGTCGGCCAGCCCGGTCAGGCGCGTCTTCGCCTCCTCGTCAAACGCCAGGTCGGCCAGCGCCCGTGCCTGGGCGCGGTCGAACAATTGCCCCATCTCGGCCTCGTCGAGCGACTTCAGCACATAGACCGAAGCCCGCGACAACAGCGCCGAATTGACCTCGAACGAGGGATTTTCGGTCGTCGCACCGATGAAGGTGAACAGCCCGCTTTCGACAAACGGCAAAAAGCCGTCCTGCTGCGACTTGTTGAAGCGGTGGATTTCATCGACGAAGAGGATGGTCCGCTTGCCCTGCGCCTTCCACAACTCGGCCTGCGCCACCGCCTCGCGCACCTCCTTGATCCCGGAAAACACTGCCGACAGCGCGATGAACTCGCACTGGAACTGCGTCGCCATCATCCGCGCCAGCGTCGTCTTGCCGACCCCCGGCGGCCCCCACAGGATCATCGAATGCGGCTGGCCGGAAGCAAACGCCAGGCGCAAGGGCTTGCCCGGCCCGAGCAGATGCTGCTGGCCGATCACCTCGTCCGGCGTCTGCGGGCGCAACTGTTCGGCCAGCGGCGCGGAACGGTCGACTTCGTTGGTGGAAAACAAATCGCTCATGAACTCAACCCCAGGCGCGGGAAAACACGTCATCCAGCGCGGCGACGATGGCCTCGCCCTCGCCTGCCAGCGAAGCGACACAAGGCCCCAGCGCATCGAGCGGCACGGAAACGATTTCCAGCGGATTCAGGATCACCTTGCGCCCCTCGACGAAAAATTCCGGCGTCACCCGCGACGCCGGCAAACTCACCTGCTGCTGCGCCACATCGCTGGCCACCAGCGGCACCACGACCCGGCGTCGACGCTCGTCGAAGACCGCCGACTGCACGACCACGACAAACGGAATCAGCGCCGCGTGCCGCCCGGCGTTGCGATGCACATCGAACTGGCTCATAGCGTCGAATGCTCGTCGGCAAACGAACCGTTCAGTGCCTCCAGGCGGTTCCACGCCTCGGCCACCGCCGCATAATGCTGGCGCTGCTCGTCGCGGCGCAGGCGCTCGCGCTCGACGAACTCGGCCAGCAAGGCATCGACCGTGGCCGACAGGTTGGCGGTGTACTGCCGCGCCCGCTCGACGTTGCCCTCATTGAGCAACAAATTGACCGGGCGCTTGGCCGGCGGGGTTTGGGGCAGCGATTTCATCACTCAATCTCCTCTGCGCATGGTATGCGCAGCCAACAAATAAATCCACTCAACGCACCGTATCGAGCGGCGACACTACGCCACGCCCGCCCCGATTGAGCACATGCAGTTCGCGAACCCGCAGCAAATGCGCCTGTAGCGGTTCAATGGCGGAGGCAGGCAGCATGGTGACCCGATCCTTGAAGCCCTTACCATCGCGAATGAGGATTTCCCGCCGCGAAAACTCGATGTCTTCACCCGGAGACGCAAGCACTCCATGATGCGCATCCCCGTGCCGTACAACAAGCCACCGATCAAACGGTGGGTTCCGATCAAACGATTCAGGACGGCATGCACCTCATCCCTGGTCAGGACCACGGGCAAACGTTTCGGCGCCTTGGCGCGCTCGACGTTATCCAGCCACGGAAGGTCAATTTCAAGAACTTCGCGATACAGGAACAGCGAGGCGCTCTTGGCCTGATTCTGCGTCGACGCCGCCACCTTTCCCGCCACGGCAAGATGCGTCAGAAACGCCGACACCTCGACAGCACCCATTCCATCAGGATGACGCTTGCCATGATGCAGGATAAATCGTCTAATCCAATCGGTATAAGCCTCTTCGGTACGCAAGCTGTAGTGCTTCAAGCGAATTTTCTCGCGCACTCGGTCAAGCAACCTGGGGGTCGTAGTGCCAGGAGGCTTCTGCAACGAAGGATTCAAGGTGTTCATCGCGCCCCCCTAAAATCGGCCAAGTCACTGAAACAACATGATACTGTTTTTTTATCCAGCCTATATGACGGATAGCTTCCCGTCAATTAGGTTCCACATTTAACGTTAGGTATTCACGATGCTGAAGTTTCTGGGCAAGCTGCTCAACAGAGATCTCACAACCCCGGTGGAGCCTATTGATACGAATGTGTCAGGGGATGCAATCTGGGAAATATTGCACCCCAAGAAAGAGGGGCTGTCGCTTAGGAAGAAGAACCTACAGACGTTTCTTCAATTTGTAACGCGCCAATTGAACAAGACTGAATCTCAGCGTTTGTGCCGAGTTGCGAAACGTGCTCTGGATGACTCCGAGAGTTTTTTTGAAGCCCTGAGCGAAGTGATCTTCGGTGAAGAAGGTCAACGGCGAGGAAAATGGGTTTTTATCCAACTGGATTGGAAAGCGCGCGAGGAAATCGTTTGGCAGGTCTCGGAGATTCTGAGCACATTCGGCGTCAGTGAGCGCTGGGAGCGTGATTGTGAAGCGGAATTTGGCTCAGTTCCCGAAGCACTACTGGCCTTGTCAGACTGGTTGGCCGGTAGGGACCTAGCGCTTCTGCACTTCGAGACAAACTCTGATTCCTATTGCTCGCTAATTGTCAGAGCATCTGACGTTTCTACCGCCAAGGAGCTTGCGATGGCGGCTCAACTGGCACTCTACGATCATGCAGAGTTTTCTCACCAGAATACCTAACCCTGCGGTCCACCGGACGCTGCGCGATAAAGCCTCGCAGCGCCGGTTACCTCCACGTTAGCCATACTCAAGGCTCACATCGCCATGAATACATCTACAGTGGTAAGCATACTCAGCGCATTAGCTGCGATCATTTCAGCCGTTTATGCACATTTGCAAGTTAGTCAAGCGAAGAAGAGTTCTGAGCAGGCACAAAAAGCAATTCTGGAAGCCTCAACTCAAAACAGAATCAACGCTCTCATTGCTCTGAAAACGTATTACGAACAGTCACTCCCAGAAATCAAAAAACTCGCGGATCATTTCTCAATCCCAGAAACCTATTTCGATACCGGTAGAAACTTGCATGCGGAGCACGAAGAAGTCAGAAAAAAACTGCAGCGAGTAAACAGGGAGATTGACAGTTTTTATAATTTGTACGTCCCTGAAGGTGGGAAGCACGGCAATGGCTAACAAATCCGTCGAGAGGGACAACCCAAAGCTGCGCTTTGGGTTCCCTCCGCCTTCGGCTCCGGCTGCCCCTCACGTCAAACGTTAGAGCGCATGAGCGATTTCATCTGTCCTGTGTGTGGCGCATATGGCGTAACTACAAGCGAGAAGGCATCCCTTCGGCTGTATGGGCACACGATAAATTGTCAGGGTTGCGGGGCGCAGCTCACCTTGGCGCTTTTTGAGTCCTTAGTCACTTATGTGATGATCATCGGATGTATTACCATCAGTTTCGTCTTCTCTAGCAGCTTGGCTCAAGTTTCATTTATCGTGTTTGGTGTGGCGGCGTCACTTTATTGGCATATAAAGTTTGTTCCACTAGTCCAAACAGGGCGCCACAAAAGCCTTAGCCAGTAGGTTCAGATCATCCAGTCAGAAGAAGGTTTTTGTAAAACCCGTCCTATGCAACGAATGCTCTCTAACCCTTCAGTCGAGCGGGACAGCCAACAATCTGCGCTTGTTGGTTCCCTCCGTGCTTCGCACTCCGGCTGCCCCTCACTTCCACGTTATGCCTTAAGAACCGCCACAGGTGCCAAATGAACGTCCCAGGTTTAGGCGAAGTAACCAAAGACGACCGCTTTGGCTGGCATTACAGCCAGCCGATCAAAATTGCGGCGTTGGATGGGAAAGAGTGCCGAATCGTATTGGAGGGCTACGAAGAAGAGCCAAACAAGGACGATTACCACGTTGCAATATCAGAATTTCTGTCTAGCTCAGCATCGGTGCTGAAAGAAGCAGAAACCTACATCTATCAGTATTACCAAGACATAAGCAGCTTCTTGTCGCCATCTGACCAAGAATTCTTGGCAATTGATTCGCCTTCTGAAATCTGGGCTCACATTCAGCTCGGGAGTGAGCCAATTGTTTCTCGTCGCGGATATGGAGATGAAAAAATCTACGTCTCTCTCGAATGCAATTGCGATTGGGAGCGAGAACACGGGCTGCAGATTGTTTTCAAAGGCGGTAACAAAGTTTGTAAGGTCGGCCCATACGACGGACACCTCACCAATTCTGATGCGTTTGCTGACAGGGCGCTGGAGAATGTCATTTATGCCCGATTGGCATAACGAATCCGTCAACCGGACGGCGTCATTGACATGAGCTCAGATCAGAGATTCCGCGACCTCACCGATGAAGATCACAAGTGGTTATCCGACCAACGCTCAAGAGTTGAACAACTACTTGTTGGTAATCCCGATGCACAACGCAAATATCAAACGTCGGCAGGAAAGCTTGGCACCATTCGTGCCGTTCTTGAGGGTGGAGTCTTCCGAGCCGAACAGACCTTTGAACTGCAGGGCCTCGGCATCATCCTCGGAGATGCCATCTCGGCTGAGATGGGCTTGGACTGGAAGATGCTCGAAGACCAGTACGGAACCAGTCCATGTTTAATCCTGAAAGGCACCTCGGTTGCCCTGTACCCGCAGACCATGATCTCAAAACACGTGGAGTGTGGCGAAACAGTCGACGTCTTCGACCTCTTCAACTGGCTCTGCGGCCAGATAGATGAACTGAAAGCCAAAGGGTGCTGAGGTGACGCCGAACCCATCATTCCACCGGACCTGCCGCGGCAAGCCGCGCCAGCCCGGTGAATTCAAACGTTATGCGGCTTAATAAATCTCCTCGCGCATTGGCTGCCCTCTCGTTCCTCTGGCCTACGGTCATGTCTATAGGTTTGCTAGCTGTGCTCGGCAACCAGCTTGGTTCAGTTAGCGCGCTGGTTTCACTCGCCCCACCAGCCAACGCCATCGTGCGTTTTGCGTGCGTTGCTCTGTTTATTGCTCTTGTGTGTGGTTACTTGCTGCTTTCGCCCGTTCAGTTCCCCCGGTTTTCGCGCGTTTTCCTGCTGCTTGTGTGCGTTGTCACCGCGCTCGCGTGCTTAGGCTTCGCTCAACTTCTGTTGCTTGGCTGGGTGTTTCCTTGTTGGTACGTGTTTAGGTTTGCTCGTGAAAAAAACGCATAACATGGCGCTCAACCCCGCCCCCTTCGGTCGCTGGATGCTGCGCGATAAAGCCGCGCAGCGCCGGTTAGCTCTACGTTGACGCTGTAGAAAAACCCTCTTCCACCCCGATTTCCGGCAAAAAAAATGGCGCAGGTTTTCTCAGCGCCATTTTCATGCCGTTTTCACGGTCGACCGCAAGAAATACGGAATTTCCCCGCCCGCGCATCGCTGTCGATGGCTCGTTTCATCAGGTCGCAGGCACCTTCGGCATATCGTCGGCTTTGCCCCGGAAGAACCCGACTTGCCGGCCGGATAGAGACAGGAGCCTGTGATCGGATCAAGCCTGAAAGCTTGCGGCCGGTCGTCGACAGGAAACCTTCTGCCAACTATCCGTCATCACCCCAGCGGTTTTTGATAGCATCCCGCCCCGAACCTGCCCCAACTGCGGAAGCTGTCATGCGTTTTTTTCCCCTTTTTGCCGTTCTGTTTCTCAGCGCCTGCGCAACGGTTGCCGCACTGCAGCTTGACGATCGCTTTGGCCGGGCCGACCCCGCACGTTTCGACGCGCCACCGCCGCCCGTGGCTGGGGCGCCGGATTACTGGCGGGAGGTGCGGCCGATTCTCGATCAGCGTTGCGTCAGTTGTCACGCCTGCTACGACGCTCCCTGCCAGTTGAACCTGACCAGCTACGCCGGCGTGGTGCGGGGCGCCAATCCGCGCCAGGTTTATGGCAGCAACCCGCGCCTGCTGGCCGACCGGCCGACCCGGCTCGGCTTCGACGCGCAAAGTACGCGCGCCTGGCGCGATCTCGACTTTTTTCCGGTGCTCAACGAGCGCGAGCAAAGCAGCGAGGCCAATCGCATCGGCGGCGTGATGTATCGCCTGCTGACGCTCAAGCAGGCGAACCCGGGGCCACGAGGTGGGCGCATCGACGACCCCGATCTCGACTTTTCGCTCGACCGCAGCCAGCTCTGCGTCGCCGGCGAAGGGCTGGATCAGTACGAGCGCCAGCACCCGACCCGCGGCATGCCGTTCGGCCTGCCGGCACTGGCCCCCGACGAACACCGGACGCTCAGCCGCTGGCTGGAAGCCGGCGCCCCCTACCGGCCGCCCTTGCCGCCGGCACCGGCGGTGCTGCGCCAGATCGATACCTGGGAAACCTTCTTCAACGCCGACGACCTGAAGTCGCAACTCACCGCCCGCTACCTGTACGAGCACTGGTTCATCGGTCATATCTGGTTTGCCGAGCAACCCGGCCAGTACTTCGAGCTGGTGCGCAGCACAACGCCACCCGGCCAGCCGATCGACGTCATCGCCACCCGGCGGCCATTCGACGACCCCGGCGTCGGGCGCGTCTGGTATCGACTGCGGCCGAGCGAGGCTACGCCGCTGGCCAAGACCTTGATGCCGCTGCTGTTCGATGCCGCCCGGCTGCAACGCCTGCGCGACTGGTTCATCACGCCGCCCTACACGGTCAGCGCCCTGCCCGACTACGCGCCGGAGCGCGCGGCCAACCCCTTCGTCACGTTCCGCGAACTGCCGCTGATCGCCCGCTATCGCCTGCTGCTCGACGAGGCGCAATTCACGATTGCCGGCTTCATGAAGGGGCCGGTCTGCCGCGGCCAGGTGGCGCTGAATTCGATCAATGACCATTTCTGGGTTTTCTTCGTCTCCCCGAACGAGAAGGCAGCCGATTTCATGGCCAAGATCATCGATGCCGCCAGCCCGGTCATGACCCTGCCGGCCGAACGGGAGAGCACGGCCAGCCTGCTCGCCTGGCGGGAATACGCCAGGCTCGAACGGCAATACACCGAAGCACGCAGCGCCGTCACCGCCAGGCTGCACGTCAAGGGCGAACGCCCGCTGCTCACCGATATCTGGGACGGCGATGGCCGGAATGCCAACGCCACGCTGACCATCTTCCGCCATTTCGACAGCGCTTCGGTGGTCAAGGGGCTGGCCGGCGAACGCCCGCAAACCGCCTTCGTGATGGGCTACCCGGTGCTCGAACGCATGCACTACCTGCTCACCGCCGGTTTCGATGTGTTCGGCAATGTCGGCCATCAACTGGCCACCCGGCTGTACATGGATTTCCTGCGCATGGAAAGCGAACTCAATTTCCTCGCCCTGCTGCCGATCGGGGACCGGCAAGCGGTGCTCGATCGGTGGTATCGCCAGCGCAGCCAGCCGCACAACGAATATCTGGCCGATGCGGCACGTTACTTCCCGCTGGAGACCGGCATCCGCTTCCGCCAGAAGGACACCCTGGGCGAGTTGTACGGGATGCTCCGCAAGCACACGGCAAAGGCGGCGGATCATAGCCGCGACCTGGAAAACACCGGTCTGCCGGCCGCCGACATCGCCCAGTTGCAGCGCCTGTCGGCCGTCAAGGGCCTGGCTGCCTCGTCGATGCCGGAAGACAGCCTGCTGCTGGTGACCCCGCGCCAGGGCCAGCCGGCGGTGATCGCGCTGGTACGCAACAGTGCGCATACCAATGTCGCCGAATTGTTCAACGAGGAAGACCGTCGCTTGCCGCAGGAGGACACATTGCTGGCCCTCGGCGGCGCCGTCGGTGCTTATCCGAACGCCCTGTTCGCGGTCGATTCGGCGCAACTGCCGGCTTTCGCCGACGCGGTGCGGAACCTGGACGGGACAGCGGCGCTGACCCGCCTGGTCGATCGCTTTGGCGTGCGCCGCAGCGATCCGCGCTTCTGGGCCGTCAGCGATACCATCCATGCCCGGCAAAAAGCGATCCGGCCGCTGGAGTACGGGATTCTCGACTACAGCCGGCTGGAAAACCGCTAGGACCGGCCAGCCGGCCCCTGGCGCGAACCTGGTCCGCCGGCGTCGCTGCCGCGCAGCGCGCCGTGCAGGATGTCCCTCTCCGGCCGGTAGACTTCGCTTTCGATGTCGAGGAAGCCGAGTACGGTGTGGAAAATGTTGTCGTGGCTGCGCGGCAACGCGGCCTGGGCGCGCAATTTTTCGCTATCGACCCGGTTGACCGCGCTACCGAACCAGAGGATGCCGGGCACGTGAGTCTGGGCGGCCGGCGCGATGGCCTTGGGCATGCCGTGCAGGAAGATGCCGTTCTCGCCGAGCGATTCGCCGTGATCGCTGAAATAGAACAAGGCGGTTTCGAACTTGTCGTCGTTGTGGCGCAGGACCTCGATGACCTTGCCCAGGAAACGGTCGGTATAGGCGATCGCATTGTCGTAGGCGTTGATGATCTGCGCCTGGCTGCACTGCCCGAGATCCTTGTCGCGGCAAGCCGGCTTGAAACGCTCGAAGGATTCGGGATAGCGCTTGAAATAGGCCGGTCCGTGATTGCCCATCTGGTGCAACACGATGACCACGTCGCCGGTGGGATGGCGATCGACGATTTCCTGGATCTTGCCGACCATGCCTTCGTCGCGGCATTCCGTATCGCAGACCGGATTGACGTCCGGCGAGCGGAAATCCTGATAGTCGACGCGACTGGCCACGCCGAGGGAACTGGAATTGTTGTCCAGCCAGCTGACATGCACGCCGGCATGAACCAGTACATCGAGCAGGTTTTCCTCCTTCCTGGCGCCTTTCGGCGTGTAGCGGGCAGCGCCGGCGCTGGAGAACATGCAGGGAACCGAATAGGCGGTGGAGGTACCGCAGGATTCGACCTGGCTCAGGCTGATCACGTTCGCCCGGCGCAGTTCCGGCGTCGTGTCGCGGGCATACCCGTTGAGGCCGAAATGGTCGGCACGGGCGGTTTCGCCGACGACGATCACCAGCAGGTCGCGGGTGGTGTCTTCCGGGGCGACCAGCGCATCCTCGCCGATCTTTTTCGGCGGCTGACGGTCGTCGCCATCCTGCGCCTCGGTCGCGAACTTGACCGCCGCGTAAATCGGATAAAGCGGGTTGGCATGAATGCGGATCGCCTTGTCGTTACGGGCAAAGGAAGCCAGGAAACCGCTGTTGGCGAACACGAAAGGCAGACCGAGCAGCAACAAGGTCGCCAGCAGCCGGGCGCGGCCGGCCAGTTCCGCCCGCCAGCCGCGGCGCGGCAGTTGCCAGCGCCAGACGAAAACCGCCGGCAACACGCCGGTCGCCAGACATTGCGCGACGAAGCGCCAGTTCATCAGATCGGCAGACTCGGCCAGATTGGTATTTGCCGCATTGCGCATCATCTCGACGTTGAGCACGACGCCGTAGCTGTCCATGAAGGCGGCACAAACGGCCGAAATCAGCAGGAGCGCCACCAGCACCGGCCGCGTCGCCCGCCCCCAGGCCAGCAAGCCGAGGAAGATGCCGAGCAGGCAGAAGAGCAGCACGGCGACGGTCAGCCAGTCGAACAGATGCGGCCACTGCAGCGGATGGCTTTGGGCGAACAGCGAGAAGAAGGCGAGATTGCCGGTCGCGCCTATCCACAGCGCGCTCAGCGCAAGCAGCAGACCGCTGCGGCCCAGGCCGGCGAACCAGCGTCGGAAAAAATCGGGGGACGAAGGCATCTGAGCTCGGTTGATCGCTTGCTGCGTTTGAAGAGCGGGCATTCTAGCCGGCTTGCCCCGGCTACGGCTTGCGGGAAGGCAAACCTCGTGTTGACCGCTGCCGCCGGCTCGTCCAAGCTGCCGGTCTGTTGCCCGGTTTCGCATACGCATGGACATCCTGATCGAGATCATCCTGAAAGCCGGCCGCTCGGCGGTCGAACTGTCGCTGTTCGTCCTGTTGCCCGTCATGGTGGTCATGCTGTCGCTGATGCGGCTGCTGGAAGCCCGCGGCGCGCTGGACCGCGTGGTGGTCTGGCTGGCGCCGCTGCTGAAGCCTTTCGGGCTGACCGGGCTGGGCGTGTTCGCTGCCCTGCAGATCAACTTCGTCAGTTTTGCGGCACCGCTGGCAACGCTGACGATGATGGAGCAGCGCGGCGCTTCCGACCGCCACCTGGCGGCGACGATGGCCATGGTCTTTGCCATGTCGCAGGCCAACGCCGCCTTTCCGATGCTGACCATGGGACTGGATTTCGGCACGACGCTGCTTTTTTCGCTGCTCGGCGGGTTGACCGCAGCAGCGGCCACTTACTACCTGTTCGGACGCGGGCTGTCGACGGCCGAGGCGACACTGGACGAAACCCTGCAGCACCCGGTCGCCGAGAGCGCCAAAGGCGTCCTCGACGTGATCAACCGGGCCGGCGCCGAGGCGTTCAAGATCGCCGTCGGCGCGATCCCGATGCTGGTGCTGTCGCTGGTCGCGGTGACGGCGCTCAAGCAGTTCGGCGCCATCGATCTGCTGTCGGGCGTACTGACGCCGGTTTTGCGGCTGGCCAACATCGATCCGCTGCTGATCCTGCCGTCGCTGACCAAGTACCTGGCCGGCGGTACGGCGATGATGGGCGTGGTCGACGAAATGCGGCGCGCCGGCCAGATGAGCGCGGAACTGCTCAACGCCAGCGCCGGTTTCCTGATCTCGCCGTTCGACCTGCCCGGTGTCGCCGTGCTGATCTCGGCCGGCAAGCGCGTCGCCGCGGTGTGGAAACCGGCGGCTTTCGGCGCCTGCGTCGGCATCGCGCTGCGCACGGTCGGCCACGTGCTGGTCGCCTGAACATGCGGCGCCGTCGTTTCCTGCTGGCGGCGGGCAGCTTCGCGCTGAGCGCGGGCGCGGTGCGGGCCGCGTCCTTTTCTGCGGTCGACCGCCTGGCCAGGCTGGAAAAGAAAGCCGGCGGGCGGCTCGGCGTGTTCGCGCTGGATAGCGGCCGGCCGGTCCACATCGCCTGGCGGGCCGACGAACGCTTCGCGCTGTGCAGCACATTCAAGCTGCTGCTGTGCGGCGCGATCCTGCAACGCGCCGCCGGCGACGATGGCCTGCCGGCCCGACGGATCGGCTACGCGGCGCAGGATCTGGTCGCCTGGTCGCCGATCACCGAAAAATCCGTGGACCAGGGGCTGAGCGTCGCCGAACTGTGCGCCGCGGCGCTGCAGTACAGCGACAACACCGCGGCCAACCTGCTGCTGCGCGAACTGGGCGGGCCGGCCGCCCTGAACGCCTTCGCGCAAGGGATCGGCAATCTCTCCTTTCGCCTGGATCGCTGGGAAACCGACCTGAACAGCGCCATTCCCGGCGACCCGCGCGACACCGCCACGCCGGCCGACATGGCGCACAGCCTGAACGCGCTGTGCCTGGGCGACGCGCTGCCAGCCGCCCAGCGCCGACAACTCAACGACTGGCTGCTCGGCAACACCACCGGCAGCAAACGCATCCGCGCCGCGCTGCCGGGCGGCTGGCGGGCCGGCGACAAGACCGGCTCCGGCGATTACGGCAGCGCCAACGATATCGCCGTGCTCTGGCCGCCGCACGGTGCGCCGCTGCTACTCGCCATCTACTACACGCAGGAACGGGAAAAGGCGCCCTGGCGCGACGAGGTGATCGCCGACGCCACGCGTATCGTGCTCGACGCGCTGCGCTGAAACGGCCGGCCCGCAAACCGGGCACGGACCTTGCGCTTGAATGGCTGTCTTTGACCACCGCAAACCCAGTCCGGATCATGGAAATCAGCAGCCTGGCCGCTTCCGCGGCACTTTCCCTGTTTTCGTCGATCAGTCGCGGCAGCGCTTCTTCAGTACGCAGTACGGCAAGTTCGACCGCCGCTGCGGAAAATTCTGCCGTTACCACCATCTCGCAGGCCGCCCGCGACAGACTCGCCGCAGAGACCCGCCCGGCAGGCAGCAGCGCCGAATACGACACCTTCCAGGGCAGCCAGACGATCGATATCGACGCCTATTTCACGCCGGACCCCTCGCGTTCGCTGGAGGACACGCCGCTGCTGGCGCCAACCCAGCGCAACATCGACACGCTGAGCCGGCACGTTTCTGCCGCGATGCCCGACTTCCTGGCCAGACACGGCATTCCGGAGGCACCGGCGAGCATCCGCTACGATGCCTACGGTCAACCGCAGTTTCCGGCCGATTATGCCTACGCCAAGGAGTTCCGCGCCGCGCTCGACGACGAACCGGTGCTGGCACGACAAATGATGACCGTCGCCGCGCTGACGTCGCACAAGGTCGAAATGGAAAAGAGCCTGCCGTTCATTACCGAATACCAGGCCGCCCAGAGCCAGGCCGAAATCGCTGCGGTACTCGCCAAGTACCGCTACCTGTTCGACGGCGCGAACCCGTCGTCGCAGATCGCGCTGAATTTTGACGCTCAAGGCCGGTTGACCGTCAGTGCCGACGGCAAGCCCGTGGCAGCGGCCTGACGATGGCGTTCCCGAGAATCGCCATCCGCCCGATGCGCGTGGCCGACCTCGACGATGTACTCGACGTCCAGCGCAACTGCTACGTGCCGGCGATGAACGAACCCGGCGAAGTGATCGTCGAGCGGCTGACGCAGGCGCCGGGATTTTGCTGGGTGGCGGCGGTCGACCGCAGGATTTGCGCCTATCTGGCGACCTATCCTTCGCAGCTCGGCAAGATCACGCCGCTGGGCGGCAGCTTCGAAATCGCCGAGGCACCGGACTGCCTGTACATCCATGATCTGGCCGTCGCACCGCAAGCCGGCGGACAAGGCATCGGCGCGGCGCTGGTCCGGCACGCCCTGAGCGGCGTGCCGGATTACCCGGCCGCACTGGTCTGCGTGCAGGATGCGCTGGATTTCTGGCAGCGAGCCGGTTTTGTCGAACATGCCGTCGACGACGCGACGCAACGCGCCCATCTGCAGGCTTATCCCGGCACGCCGCGCTACATGGTGCGCGCGGCCGAGGCGACGGGACTGTCGGCGGACAGCAAAGCGCGGCCGACCTGCCGGACGACGCCCGCCCAGTCGCCAGGCCGTGCCTGACGGAACAGGCGCAGCGACGGATACCACACGCTGTCGCTGCGCTCGCGCTGCCAGCGCCATTCGCTGGCATGGCGCAGCAACAGCCAGCAGGGTTTGCCGAGCGCACCGCAAAGATGGGCAACGACACTGTCGACGGTGACCACCAGATCCAGCCGGTCGATCAGTGCAGCGGTATCGGCCAGACTGGCAAACGCCGGGAATCGACGCAGCGGCGACCGTTCGAACATGGCCGCATCGACCGCTGGCACCCCTTGTTGCAGCGACACCCAGCCGAACGGCAGATCGAGCAGCAGACGCAGTTCGGCAAACGGCAGATCGCGCGTCGGATTCGCCCGCCAGCCCTGACGCCCGGCCCAGGCAAGACCGATCCGCGGCCGATCGGCCGGCCCCAGTGCGGCCAGCCACCGGGCACTGCGCTGCGCATCGACATGGAGATAAGGACCGACCGCCGGAGGCTCGGCCAGATTCAGCGCCAGCGGCAAGCCGAGCAAGGAACACTGGAAATCGTGCTCGGGCAGCAGATCGGTATCGGCCACCCGTACACAGTCGACGGCCAGTGTCGCCGCCAGATCGAGCAAGGCAAGCGGCAAACGCAGTACGACCCGACCGACCCAAGGGCGCAGAAAAGCAACATAACGCAGGAACTGGATCGCATCGCCCAACCCCTGTTCAGCCCAGACCAGCAGCGTCGCCTCGGGCATCGGCCCCAGATTCGCCGACCACCGGGGTCGCTCCCCGCGCCAGGCGAACGGCGCCAGCTGGGCCGTCTGCCAACGTGCCTCATAGCCAGGCCAGCCTGCCGCGAAGTCCCCGGTCGACAGGTCGCAATGCGCCATTTCCAGCGCCGCTTCCGCGAATGCCGGAGAAGCTTCCAGCACCTGCCGATAAGCGATCCGCGCCTCGTCGAAGCGAGCCGTTTGTTGCAACACGTTGCCGAGATTGAAACGGTAGTCTGGCCGTTCCCGCACTTCGAGCGCCTCCCGGTAAGACATGATTGCCGCTTCCAGCCGTCCGAGATCGATCTGGCAGTTGCCCTGAAGATTCAATGCGGCATCGTGCCAGGGATTGACGGCGAGCAGACGCCGGCAATCGGCCAGGGCCGCTCCGGCCTGCCCCGCGCGCCAGCGCAGAAGGGCCCGGCGCAGCCGACATGCATCATCGGCGGGTTGTCGGCGCAGGGTTTCGTCCAGGCGACACAGAGCGCGGTCCAGGATTTCGCCGTACAGTGCCGCAATGTCGTCGCTGCCGGGAAAACGGCACAGGAAATGTTCGAGATCGCTCAGCGCGGTCTCGCAATCGCCCAGCGCATCGCTGACGCCCGCCCGCTCGACACGGGCCGGCAGGAAATCCGGATCGGCGGCGAGCAAGGCATCGAGCAGCCCGCGTGCCGCGGAAAAATCGCCCGCCAGGCGCACTTCGGTTGCCTGCAGCAAGCGCTGCAAAGGGATTTCCGGGGAATTCATGGCGCATCGGGAAAAGGAATCGCAGATGCTGCCGATTCTTGGCGGGCGATGCGTTAAATGCGGTTAGCCTCCGGTTAAAGGGGGTAAATCGCCGGGCTTACTCGCCGATGACGTCCGTCCCAGCCGGCGGCGTGAAGCGGAACAGACCGGCGGCCAGCGCCGGATTGCGTTCACCGCGCGAGAAGCGGATGTGCGTGGTCTGGCCGAAGTTGTCGAACAGTTCCATCGCCTTCAGTTCGTTGCCCAGCAGGCCGATGCGCACTTTCTCGAAGCCGCTGTCGCCGCGTTTGGGCGTTGCCTCGACCCAGCTCAGGCCTTCCGCATCGCCGGTTTCGCGCAGCGTGAAATTCTTTTCCAGTTCGTTGCTGCCGGCGAGCAGCGCGGCCGGTGAGCCGCCGATCGCCTGACCGGCCTTGCGCACGGTGACCTGCTGCAGTTCCGGATCGTGAATCCAGATCTTCTCGCCATCGCCGACCACGAGTTGCGGATAAGGCTTGAGGATTTCCCAGCGCAGCTTGCCCGGCCGGGCAATGGCGACGGTGCCGGAGGATTGCTGCGGCTTGCGCCCGTTGCGCGCAACGACCGCCTGATCGAAGTCGGCGCGGTAGGTACGGGTGTTGTCGAGGAAGCTGCGCAACTGGTCGATACCGCCCGCCTGGGCAAACGGTGCGGCGAGCAGCGCGGCTGCGGTCGACAGGGTCAGGAACAGTTTTTTCATGCGGGGCAGCATAGCGCGGCCGGCGACGCACCGCTGTTGCAGGGTGTAACCGATCATTCGGCGGGCTTCTTCATCAGCACCTCGCGGCCGCCGCGGGCGTCCATCGTCGATACCAGGCCGGCCTGCTCCATCGCTTCGATCAAGCGCGCCGACCGGTTGTAGCCGATGCGCAGGTGACGCTGGACCAGCGAGATCGAGGCGCGCTGGTTTTTCAGCACGATGTCGACCGCCTGGTCGTAGAGCGGATCGCTTTCGGCATCGCCGGCGCCGCCCTCGCCCGCTTCACCGCCTTCATCGTCGCCGCCGGCACCGCTCAGGATGTCCTCGACGTATTCCGGCGCACCGGTCGCCTTCAGATGCTCGACGACGCGATGCACCTCGTCGTCCGACACGAAGGCACCATGCACCCGGGTCGGGTAACCGGTCCCCGGTGCCAGATAGAGCATGTCGCCCTGGCCGAGCAGCGCCTCGGCGCCCATCTGGTCGAGGATGGTCCGCGAATCGATCTTGCTGGACACCTGGAAGGCGATGCGGGTCGGGATGTTGGCCTTGATCAGGCCGGTGATCACATCGACCGACGGCCGCTGCGTCGCCAGCACCAGGTGGATGCCGGCCGCACGCGCTTTCTGGGCCAGGCGGGCGATCTGTTCCTCGACCTTCTTGCCGACCACCATCATCAGGTCGGCCAGTTCGTCGATGATGACGACGATGTACGGCATGTTCTTCAGCGGTTCGGGCGCTTCCGGCGTCAGGCTGAGCGGATTCGGGATCGATTCGCCCTTCTTCTCGGCATCCTTGATCTTGCCGTTGAGGCCGGCAATGTTGCGGACCCCCATCGCCGACATCAGCTTGTAGCGCTTTTCCATTTCGGCGACGCACCAGTGCAGCGCGTTGGCCGCCTGCTTCATGTCGGTGACGACCGGCGCCAGCAGGTGCGGAATGCCTTCATAGATCGACAGTTCGAGCATCTTCGGGTCGACCATGATCAGGCGTACCTGATCCGGCTCCGACTTGTAGAGCATCGACAGGATCATCGCGTTGACGCCGACCGACTTGCCCGAGCCGGTCGTCCCGGCAACCAGCATGTGCGGCGTCTTGGCCAGGTCGGCAACCACCGGCTGGCCGCCGATGTCCTTGCCGAGGCTGACGGTCAGCGGGCTGCTCATGTCGTTGTACGGTTTGCTGGAAATGATCTCGGACAGCTTGACCATCTGGCGTTTCGGGTTCGGCAGTTCGAGCGCCATGCACGACTTGCCGGGCACCGTCTCGACGACGCGGATCGACACCATGGCCAGTGCCCGCGCCAGATCGCGCGCCAGATTGACGATCTGCGACCCCTTGACGCCGACCGCCGGCTCGATTTCGTAGCGGGTGATCACCGGCCCCGGCATCGCCGCCAGCACCTTCACCTGCACGCCGAAGTCGGCAAGCTTGCGTTCGATCAGGCGCGAGGTGTATTCGAGGGTTTCCGGGCTCACCGTTTCGGTGGCCGGCGGCGCCGGATCGAGCAGGTGCAGCGGCGGCAGGGTGCCGCCGACCACCGCCTCGGGGAACAGCAACGCCTGCTTTTCGCGCTCGACGCGCGCTTCGGCCTTTTTCGAGACCGGCACTTCGACTGGCGCCGGCGGCTCGATGAAGACCGGTTCGTGCAGTTCGACGCGCCGCTTTTCCTCTTCGACGACGACCTCGCGCTGCTGGGCGATTTCCTTGCCGATCCGGCGGTCGCGCCAGGCATCGATGCGACCGTAGACGAAACCGAACAGGGCTTCGAGGATCAAGCCGAGCTTTTCGAAGGCCCACAACCAGGACATGCCGGAAAAGGCGCTCCAGGCCGCGGCGATGGTTCCCAGCAACACCAGCGTGGCGACCGTGTAGCCGAGCGCCTCGGCCAGCACACGACCGGTTTCGAGACCGATCATGCCGCCGGGCGCCAGGGGCAACTGGGCCTCCATGCTGTAGAAGCGCAGCGCTTCGAGGGCGCTGCTGGCGACCAGCAGCACGACGAATCCGGGGAGCGCGAGGTAAGGCGACGGCAGCGGATGGTCGTTGCCGGTATGCAGTTTGCGGAACCCCCACCAGACGACCATGCCGAGCAGGATCACCCACCACCAGGCCGACAGGCCGAACAGGTAGAGCATCAGATCGGCCACCCAGGCGCCGGCCTTGCCGGCCGGATTGTGCAGACCGCTGCCGTTGACCGCATGCGACCAGCCCGGATCCTCGCGGCGGAACCCCCACAGCGCCATGATCAGGAAGACCGCCAGCGCACCGACGCCGAGCCAGCGGGATTCCTGGAGCAGGCTGCCGATTTTCTCGGGCATCGGACTGGGATCGTTTCGTTTGGCCATCGGCTTTCCCCTCATTCGATCCCCGAAGGTACGGGAATCGACATAAATCTTTTGCTTCATACAGTTAGCGATGGATTATAAACCTGTTTGGCAAATCGGTTACGTGCGCAGACAAAACAGCGCTGTATCAGCAGGCTATAATTTTCCGACTCAATTCGAAGGCAGAAGAAGACATGACGACCCGTCACACCCCGCTGATCATTCTCGGTTCCGGCCCGGCCGGACATACGGCCGCCATTTACGCAGCACGCGCCAATCTGAAGCCAGTGCTGATCACAGGTCTCGCAGCAGGAGGTCAATTGATGACCACCACCGAAGTCGACAACTGGCCGGCAGATGTCAACGGCGTCCAGGGGCCGGAACTGATGCAGCGCTTTGAAGCACACGCCCGCCGCTTCGACACCGAGATCATCTTCGACCACATCCACACGACCAAGCTGACCGAGAAGCCGTTCACGCTGATCGGCGACGCCGGCACCTACACCTGCGACGCGCTGATCATCGCCACCGGCGCTTCCGCCATGTACCTCGGTCTGGAATCCGAACAAGCCTTCCAGGGCAAGGGCGTGTCCGCCTGCGCCACCTGCGACGGCTTCTTCTACCGCAACAAGCCGGTCGCCGTCGTCGGCGGCGGCAACACCGCGGTCGAGGAAGCGCTCTACCTGGCCAACATCGCCAGCCACGTCACACTGATCCACCGCCGCGACAAGTTCAAGGCCGAGAAGATCATGCAGGACAAGCTGTTCCAGAAGGAAAAGGAAGGCAAGGTCACGATCCTGTGGAACAGCACGCTCGACGAAGTGCTCGGCGACGATTCCGGCGTCACCGGCCTGCGCGTCAAGAGCACCCGGGATGGCAGCACGCAGGACGTCGACGTGCATGGCGTGTTCATCGCCATCGGCCACAAACCGAACACCGACATCTTCGAAGGCCAGCTGGAGATGGACCACGGCTACCTGGTCACCCAGGCCGGGCGCAACGGCAACGCCACGCAGACCAGCATTCCGGGCGTGTTCGCAGCCGGCGACGTGCAGGACCAGATCTACAAGCAGGCCTGCACCTCGGCGGCGAGCGGCTGCATGGCGGCACTCGACGCCGAGCGCTACCTCGACAACCTTGGCCACTAAGCCGGGGAAATCCAGCCTCAAGGACGGCCTGCGGGCCGTCTGGCGGTCGGGACAGGTGGCCGCGCCGGCCATTCGCCCGGCCGCCCCGGCAGCAATCGCGGCAACGCCCGCCCTGCCGGAAGATGACGGCAAGGCGGCCTTCCGCCGCGCCGTTGCCGACGCCCGGCCGCTGCCTGCGGTCAACCGCGTCGAACTGAGCAAAAAGCCGTCGCGCCGCATTGCGCCGCCGCGCCCGCAAGACCCGCCGGCGCAATCCCGGTCGCGCCACGACGATGACGATCTGCCGGCGTTCTGGCACAACGATCAAGCGCCGCGCCGGTTACCGGACGATCCCGAACAGGCCGCCTTCCTGCGCGCGATGAGCGGCGTCGAACCGCTGCCCGAGCGCAACCTGGCGAGCCTCGACAAACCGCCGCCGGCGCCGCGGCCGAAACAGTCGCAGGCGGACCGCGCCGCGGTACTGCACGAAAGCCTGCACGCACCGATCGCCTTGCAGGACCGGCTCGAAGGCGGCGACGAACCGGCCTACCTGCGTCACGGTCTGGCCAACACGGTGTTGCGCGACCTGCGGCGCGGTCGCTGGGTGCAGCAGGGAGAAATCGACCTGCACGGACTTGATCGCGAACAGGCTCGCCAGTCGGTCGCCGGCTTCCTGCAGCACAGCCTGCAGCAGGGCTGGCGCTGCGTGCGCATCGTGCACGGCAAGGGCCATGGCTCGCCGCAGAAACTGTCGATCCTGCGGCAACTGGTGCGCGGCTGGCTGGCCCAGCGCGAGGAAGTGCTGGCCTATTGCCAGGCCAAACCGCAGGACGGCGGCGAAGGCGCGTTGCTGGTGCTGCTCCGCTCGCCGAAAAAACACGGGGCAGCCTGAGCCGCCCCGTGCGAAATCGCGTGAATCCTGCGGTCGACCGCAGGATTCGGCAAAAAATCAGACCGCCGATTCGTTGGTTTCGCCAGTGCGGATGCGCACCACCTGTTCGACCGGCATGACGAAGATCTTGCCGTCGCCGATCTTGCCGGTGCGCGCCGCCTTGACGATGGCATCGATCGCCGGTTCGACGTTGTCGCCGGTAACGACGATCTCGATCTTGATCTTGGGCAGGAAATCGACGACGTACTCGGCGCCGCGATACAGCTCGGTATGCCCCTTCTGGCGGCCGAAGCCCTTGACCTCGGTCACCGTCAGGCCGGTGATGCCGACTTCCGACAGCGCTTCACGCACTTCGTCGAGCTTGAACGGCTTGATGATCGCTTCGATTTTCTTCATGGCAGTGCCCTCTCTCTAGGTGTCTCAGTATTCGTCGGGGTAACGGTTGGTGATCGGATAGCGCCAGTCCTTGCCGAAACCGCGCGGCGTGATGCGGATACCGACCGGCGCCTGACGGCGCTTGTACTCGGCAATGCGCAGCAGCCGCACGACCCGGCGGACAGCGTCTTCCGGCAACCCGGCGGCGACGATCTCGCGCGGGCTGCGGTCTTCTTCCATGTAGGCACGGACGATGGCGTCCAGCACCTCGTAATCGGGCAGCGAATCCTGGTCCTTCTGGTCCGGCTTCAGCTCGGCCGACGGCGGCCGGACGATGATGTTCTCCGGAATCACCGGCGCGCCGGCACACAGCGAATTGCGGTAGCGCGCCAGGCGATAGACCAGCGTCTTGTAGACGTCCTTGATCACCGCAAAGCCGCCGGCCATGTCGCCGTACAGCGTACAGTAGCCGACCGCCATTTCGGATTTGTTGCCGGTCGTCAGCACCAGCTTGCCGGTCTTGTTGGACAAGGCCATCAGGAGGTTGCCGCGGATCCGCGCCTGGATGTTCTCTTCGGTGGTATCGCCGGGCAAGCCGGCGAACAGCGGCGCCAGCATGGCCTCGTAAGTCGCCATCGCCGGGGCGATGGCGATCTCGTCGTAGGCGCAGCCAAGCTGGCGGATCATCTCGCGCGAATCGTCGAGACTCATCTGCGCGGTGTAGGGCGACGGCATCATCACCGCACGGACTTTTTCGGCCCCCAGCGCGTCGACCGCAACACACAGCGTCAACGCCGAATCGATACCGCCCGACAGGCCGATGACGACGCCCGGAAAACGGTTCTTGCCGATGTAGTCGCGCACGCCGAGAACCAGCGCCGAATAGGCTTCGGCTTCCAGCGACAGCGGTTCGACCCGGTCGGACGAGATCAGCCGCGGCCCGTCGACGTCGACAATGCCGACGGCCTCGGCGAACTGCGGCAGACGCATCGCCACCTGGCGCCGTGCATCGAGGGCAAAGGAACCGCCGTCGAAGACCAGTTCGTCCTGGCCGCCGACCAGATTGCAGTAGATCGCCGGGATGCCGGTGGCCGCGATGCGGTCGCCGAGTACCTGCAGGCGCTCGTTCTGCTTTTCCAGATGGCAGGGCGAGGCGTTGAGCGCCAGCACGATTTCCGCACCGGCCGCACAGGCGGCCTCGAAGGCGCCGGTTTCCCAGATGTCGGCGCAGATGTTGATGCCGCAACGCACGCCGTTGATGGCGACGACGCAAGCCGAATGACCCGGTTCGAAATAGCGCTTTTCGTCGAACACGTCGTAGTTGGGCAGACGATTCTTGCGGTAAACCGCGATGACATGCCCATTTTCGATGACCGAGGCGGCATTGTGGCAGGCGCCGTCGGCTTCTTCCGGATGGCCGACAATCAGTGCCAGGCCCGGCGCGACGGCGGCAGCGCGCGCCGCCAGATCAGCCAGCGCCTGCCGGCAGGCGCGGTAGAAATCCGGGCGCAGCAGCAGGTCTTCCGGCGGATAGCCGCTCAACGCCAGTTCCGGCGTCAGCAGCACCCGTGCGCCGCGGGCTTGCGCCTCGGCAGCACGGGCCAGGATGCGCTCGACGTTGCCCGTCAGGTCACCGACGACGGCATTGAACTGGGCAACGGCAATACGCAGCATGGATTACTTGGCAGCCTGGTAACGGGCAACGCCTTCGTTGATTTCCTTCTTGGCGGAGTCGATGCCTTCCCAGCCCAGCACCTTGACCCACTTGCCCGGCTCGAGGTCCTTGTAGTGCTCGAAGAAATGCGCGATCTGCTTGCGCAGCAGCTCGGGGACGTCTTCGAAGGTCTTGATGTCCTTGTACAGCGGGGTCAGCTTGTCGACCGGCACAGCTAGCAGCTTGGCGTCCTGGCCGCCTTCGTCTTCCATGGCCAGCATGCCGAGCGGACGGCAGCGGATGACGACGCCCGGCGGCAGCGCGAACGGGGTGATGACCAGCACGTCGACCGGATCGCCGTCACCGGCGATGGTGTGGTTGATGTAGCCGTAGTTGCACGGATAGTGCATCGCCGTCCCCATGAAACGATCGACGAAAACGGCGCCGGAATCCTTGTCGACTTCGTACTTGATCGGGTCGGAATTGGCGCTGATTTCGATGATGACGTTGAAGTCGTCGGGCAGCGATTTGCCGGAAGGCACGTTGTTCAGGGACATGTCTGCGCTCTCTGCGTTTGGTTTGGAAAACGGTAATTATAGCGCCAGTACGGCGGCGTCATTCGTGCCAGGCGGCGAGAAACTCGCGCCAGTGCGGCGCATCGATCTTCGCCAGTTGGCCCTTGATGAAGGCCTGTTCGGCACGCTCCTCGTCGGCGCTCAATTCACCGCGCATGCGCCGGAAGCGGTTGTAGACCAGATAGGTATTGACCACGTCGGTTTCGCAGTAATCGCGGATGTCGGCGGCCTGCCCGGCCTGCCAGGCATCCCACACCTTGCTGCCGTCCATGCCGAGCTTGCCAGGAAAGCCGAACAGCTTGGCCAGTTCGTCGAGCGGCGCGTTGGCGCGGCCGTTGTACATCGCCAGCAGGTCCATCAGGTCGAGGTGACGGGTGTGGTAGCGGCTGATGTAGTTGTTCCACTTGAAATCGCGCGAGTCGGCGTAATCGCCGTCGCCCATGTCCCAGTAGCGCGGCGCCGAAACGCCGTGCAACATGCCGCGGTAGTGCAGCACCGGCAGGTCGAAGCCGCCGCCGTTCCAGGAGACGATCTGCGGCGTGAATTTCTCGATGCCGTCGAAGAAGCGCTGGATGATCGCGCCTTCGTCGAGCTCCGGCTCGGCCAGCGACCAGACACGAAACCCCTCGATGGTGCGCAATACGCAGGAGATGGCGACGATGCGCTGCAGGTGCAGCGGCAGGAAGTCGCTGCCGTTCTTCGCCCGGCGCTGCTGGAAGGCGAGTTCGGCGACCTCGGCATCGGACAGTTCGGCCGGCAGGTCGTTGAGGCGACGCAGGCCGGCGACGTCCGGAATGGTTTCAATATCGAAGACGAGTACGGGCTTCATGGAAAAACGGGAATCCGTGAGGTTTTTTGCCGAAAACTGCGGTCGACCGCAGGCGCGGGAGAAAAATCTCCCGCGGGGACACGATGTTACGCCGGAAAGACGCCGGTCGACAGGTAGCGGTCGCCGCGGTCGCAGACGATCGAGACGATGGTCGCATTCTCGACCTGTCCCGCGATGCGCAGCGCCACGGCAAGCGCGCCGCCGGACGAAATGCCGGCGAAGATGCCTTCCTCGACGGCGAGCCGCCGGGTCATCGCCTCGGCGTCGGCCTGGCTGACGTATTCGATGCGGTCGACATTGGTCGGCGAATAAATCTTCGGCAGGTAGGCTTCCGGCCACTTGCGGATGCCGGGAATCTGGCTGCCGTCATCCGGCTGACAGCCGACGATGGTGATCGCCGGGTTCATTTCCTTGAGGTAGCGGCTGGTGCCCATGATGGTGCCGGTGGTGCCCATGCTCGACACGAAGTGGGTGATGCGTCCGCCGGTGTCGCGCCAGATTTCCGGGCCGGTTCCTTCGTAGTGGGCAACCGGATTGTCCGGGTTGGCGAACTGGTCGAGGATGATGCCCTTGCCTTCATCGCGCATGCGTTCGGCGACGTCGCGGCACAGCTCCATGCCGCCGTCCTTGGGCGTCAGCACCAGTTCGGCGCCGTAGGCGCGCATGCTCTGGCGGCGCTCGATGCTCTGGTTCTCGGGCATCACCAGGATCATCTTGTAGCCCTTGATCGCCGCGGCCATGGCCAGCGCGATGCCGGTGTTGCCGGAGGTCGCTTCGATCAGCGTGTCGCCCGGCTTGATGTCGCCGCGCGCCTCGGCGCGCTGGATCATCGACAGCGCCGGGCGGTCCTTGACGGAACCGGCCGGGTTGTTGCCTTCGAGCTTGGCCAGGATGACGTTGCCGCGGCGTTCGTTATCGACGCCGGGAATGCGCTGCAGGCGAACCAGCGGCGTGTTTCCGACAAAATCCTGCAGGGTTTTATACATGGGCATGCAACCAGTCGATATATTGGGAAACGCCCTCCTCGACCGTCGCCATCGGCGCAACATAGCCGGCTTCACGCAGTTTGGTCAGGTCGGCCTGCGTGAATGCCTGGTACTTGCCCTTCAACGCCTCGGGGAAGGCGACGTATTCGAGCAAACCCTGTGCCCGGAGTTCAGCCAGCGCCAGCGGTGCCTCCGATTTTGCCCGGCGGCAGCCGTTGACCGCAGCCACGGCGACGTCGTTGAAGCTCTGCGCGCGGCCCGAGCCGAGGTTGAAGATGCCGGACTTTTCCGGGTGATCCAGGAAGAACAGATTGACCTTGGCGACGTCGCCGACGAAGACGAAGTCGCGCATCTGGCCGCCGTTCTCGTAGCCGTGCGAGCCCTCGAACAGCTTGACCTTGCCGTCGGCGCGGAACTGGTTGAAGTTGTGGAAGGCGACCGAAGCCATGCGACCCTTGTGGTTCTCGCGCGGGCCGTAGACGTTGAAGTAGCGGAAGCCGACGATCTGCGACGACGGCTGCTGCGCCAGACGCTGGCGGACGACCTGGTCGAACAGGAACTTGGAGTAGCCGTAGACATTGAGCGGCCCCTCGTACTGGCGCTCTTCCTTGAACACGCTGGACGCGCCGTAGGTCGCCGCCGACGAGGCGTAGAGGAACTGGACGTCCTGGTCGAGACACCAGTCGAGCAGGATGCTGGAGTAACGGAAGTTGTTCTCCATCATGTAGCGGCCGTCGGTTTCCATGGTGTCGGAACAGGCGCCCTCGTGGAAGATGGCGTCGACCTCGCCGTCGAAATGGCCGGCCTGGATGCGCTCGATGAAATCCTGCTTGTCGATGTAGTCGGCGATTTCACAATCGAGCAGGTTCTTGAACTTTTCCGCCTTGCTCAGGTTGTCGACCGCGATGATCTTGGTCACGCCGCGCTCGTTGAGCGCCTTGACGATATTGGAGCCGATGAAGCCGGCGGCACCGGTGACGATGGTGTACATGTTCTCTCCTTTTACAGGGCGCCGGCGATTTCGTCGCGGGTGACGACGGCGGTGCCGAGTTTGCCGACGACGATGCCGGCGGCGATGTTGGCGATGCGGATGGCCTCGGCCCAGTCGGCGCCGGCGGCAAGCATCACGGCGAGCGTGGCGATGACGGTATCACCGGCGCCGGAGACGTCGAAGACCTCGCGTGCCTGCGCCGCCTGGTGGAAGGTCTGGCCGTCGGCGAAGAGCGTCATGCCCTCCTCGCTGCGGGTGACCAGCAAGGCCTCGAGGCCGAGTTCGCCGCGCAGCCTGTCGGCCTTGGCGAACAACTCGGCATCCGACGACCAGCGACCGACGACGTCGCGCAATTCCGAGCGGTTCGGCGTGATCACCGTCGCCCCGGCGTACTTGCCCCACTCGTCGCCCTTGGGGTCGACCAGCACCGGCTTGGCGGCAGCGCGGGCGAGACGGATCATCTCGGCGATGTGGGTGAGGCCGCCCTTGCCGTAGTCGGACAGGATGACGATGTCGCAATCGGCCAGCCGGCGCTCGAATTCGGCCAGCTTGGCCTGCAGCACCTCGTGCGACGGCGCCGTCTCGAAATCGATGCGCAGCAGTTGCTGCTGACGACCGATGACGCGCAGCTTGACCGTCGTGGCAATGTCACGGTCGACCTGCAGATCGGCCGAAATTCCGCCCTCGGCCAGCAGGCGACCGAGCGAGCTTCCGGCCTCGTCGTCGCCGACGACCGACAGCAGGGTCGTCCGCGCGCCGAGCGAGGCGGCATTGCGGGCGACGTTGGCGGCGCCGCCGAGGCGTTCTTCCATGCGCTCGACCTTGACCACCGGCACCGGCGCTTCCGGCGAAATCCGGCTGACCTCGCCGAACCAGTAACGGTCGAGCATGACGTCGCCGACGACGAGCAGGCGAACCTGCGACAATTTTTCCAGCATGACAAACCCTAGATGGATTGATCGAATTCTTCGCTGCGCCGCGGCGGCGTGCTTTCCCAACCGCCGCAGGCCGGACAGCGCCAGTAGAACTGGCGGGCCTTGAATCCGCAATTATTGCATTGATAGCGGGCCAGGCGACGGGTGTAGCCCTGCACGATGGTTCTGGCCAGCTCGAGGTCGGGACGCATTTCCGGCGAAGCCATCGGCAGACGGGCGCTGATCAGCCGGTCGAGGCCGAGCATCGTCGGATTGCGCTGCAGTTCGGCACGCACCAGGTGGTAGGCGACTTCGTTGCCATCCCGTTCCAGAATCAACTGGTAAACCACCTCGAGCAGGTCGAGCGAGGGATAGCGTTCGAGATACGCACTGAGCAGGGCCGCCCCCTCGTCCGTCCGGCCCAGCTTGCGATAAGCCTGCAGCAGACGCTGCGCGACCAGTGCCAGATAGCCGGGATCCTGCTGTTCGATGCGCTGCCAGGCTTCGATCGCGGCAGCCGGATCGCCTTCCTGCAGCAGCAAATCGCCCAGCAGCAGATTGGCCCGCACGCACTTGCGGTTTTCCTGCAATGCCGCTTCCAGATGACGCCGGGCCGTATCGCCGCGCGAGCGCATGATCTCGCCGGCCGCCAGTTCGCAGTGATACTCGGCCACATCGCGGCCGGACGCGGCGTCCGGCAGTTCGCGGGCAATGTCGATGGCCTTCTGCCATTCCTTGCCCATCTGGTAGATTTCCAGCAGATTACGCTTGGCTTCCTCACGCCATTCTGCGGTCGACAGCAGTTTTTCGAAGATTTCCTCGGCCCGGTCGAGCAGGCCGGCCTTCAGGAAATCCTGACCGAGTTCGAAAAGCGCCTGCAGGCGTACTTTCTCTTCGATGTCCGGCATGTCGACCAGGTTCTGGTGCATGCGGATCGCCCGCTCGGTCTCGCCGCGCCGACGAAACAGATTGCCCAGCGCGAAATGCAGCTCGGCAGTTTGTGAATCGACGCGGGCAACTTCGAGAAAGGAGTCGATGGCCTTGTCGGGCTGTTCGTTGAGCAGGAAATTGAGCCCCTGAAAATAGGAGCGCGGCAAGGCCCGCGATTCATGGACAACCTGACGGATGTCGACTCGTGCGGCCATCCAGCCCAGCCCGAAAAAGGCCGGAATCAGCAGCAATTGCCAGTATTCGAAAAATTCGTTCATAAGACGGGGGGTTGCACCACCTCGGACGGCACGACGGCCGGTGCATTCTGCGCGCGCTTGAGACGGGCGACTTCGCGACGCAGGCGAAAGATCACGCCAAGCAGCGACAAGACGCCAAGCACGGCACCTGCGGCGAAAAAGGCCAGCAGCAGGATGACCAGCGGCGCATCCCAGAGATAGCCGAACAGGAAATGCAGGGTGACGGTTTCGGTGTTGCCGATGGCGAAGACCACCAGAAAGGCAAAAATGATCAGCCGTATGGCCCAGGTCAGAGCAGTCATGACGATACCAATGAAAAGGGGCAGTGAATTATCACTGCCCCGAATCTACCACACGGCACAAGTCCGCGGTCCAAGCCCGGCGTCAGATCGACTGATCGACCCGTTCGCGCAACTCCTTGCCGGCCTTGAAGTGGGGAACCCACTTCGCCGGCACACTGACCTTGTCCCCGGATTTCGGGTTACGACCGGTGCGCGGCGGCCTGTAGTTGAGCGCGAAGCTGCCGAATCCGCGGATCTCGATGCGGTCCCCGCGCACCAGCGCTTCGGACATCGCATCGAGAATCATCTTGACTGCGAAATCGGCGTCCTTCGCCACCAACTGCGGAAAACGCTCCGCCAGCCGGGCGATGAGCTCGGATTTGGTCATGTTGCCTGCCTATCAGCCTTGCTGGTTCAGCTTGGCCTTGAGCAGCGCACCCAGGTTGGTCGTACCGGCGGAAGCGGACGAATCGGCAGAGAACTTCTGCATCGCTTCGTGCTGTTCGGCCTGGTCCTTCGCCTTGATCGACAGGTTGATGCCACGGGTCTTGCGATCGACGTTGATGATCATCGCTTCGACTTCGTCGCCCACCTTCAGGTGCTGGCTCAGGTCCTCGATACGGTCGCGGGCGAACTCGGAGGCACGCAGATAGCCTTCGTTGTCGCCTTCCAGCGCCACGACGGCACCACGGGCGTCAACCGTCTTCACGGTACCGCGCACGATGCTGTTCTTTTCGTGCGTGGCGATGAAGTTGGCGTACGGATCACCGTCGAGCTGCTTGATGCCCAGGGAGATACGCTCCTTCTCGACGTCGATGCCGAGCACGACTGCCTCGACTTCGTCGCCCTTCTTGAAGTTGCGGATCGCTTCTTCGCCGGTCGCGGACCAGGACAGGTCGGACAGGTGAACCAGGCCGTCGATGCCGCCGGGCAGGCCGATGAAGATGCCGAAGTCGGTGATCGACTTGATCGCACCGCGGACCTTGTCGCCCTTCTTCTGGTTCATCGCGAACTCGTCCCACGGGTTCGCCTGGCACTGCTTCATGCCCAGCGAGATACGACGACGCTCTTCGTCGATCTCGAGGATCATGACTTCGACTTCGTCGCCCAGCGAGACAACCTTGGACGGATGAACGTTCTTGTTCGTCCAGTCCATTTCGGAGACGTGCACCAGACCTTCGATGCCTTGTTCGATCTCGACGAATGCGCCGTAGTCGGTCAGGTTGGTGACCTTGCCGAACAGGCGGGTGCCGGCCGGGTAGCGGCGGCCGATGCCGACCCACGGATCGTCGCCCAGCTGCTTCATGCCCAGGGAGACGCGGTTCTTCTCGGCGTCGAACTTGAGGATCTTGGCGGTGACTTCGTCGCCCACGGCCAGCACTTCGGACGGGTGACGGACACGGCGCCAGGCCAGATCGGTGATGTGCAGCAGGCCATCGATGCCGCCCAGGTCGACGAATGCGCCGTAGTCGGTGATGTTCTTGACGATACCCTTGACGGTGGTGCCTTCCTTGAGGTTCTCGAGCAGCTTTTCGCGATCCTTGTCAGCGGTGGCTTCGAGCACGGCACGGCGGGACATCACGACGTTGTTGCGCTTGCGGTCCAGCTTGATGACCTTGAATTCGAGGGTCTTGCCTTCGTACGGGGTGGTGTCCTTGACCGGACGCATGTCGACCAGCGAACCCGGCAGGAACGCACGGACGCCGTTGGACATGACGGTGAGGCCGCCCTTGACCTTGCCGGTGATGGTGCCGGTGACCAGGGAGTTGTCGTTCAGGGCCTGTTCCAGGAAGTTCCAGGCGGCGATGCGCTTGGCGCGGTCGCGGCTCAAACGCGTGGCGCCGTAGCCGTCTTCCAGCATTTCAATGGCAACTTGAACGAAGTCGCCTTCCTTGACTTCGATCTCGCCCTGATCGTTCAGGAATTCTTCGAGCGGAACATAGGATTCCGATTTCAGGCCGGCATTGACCACGACGAAATTGTGATCGATGGCCACCACTTCAGCGGTGATGACTTCGCCTTGACGCATTTCCTGGCGAGCCAGGGATTCTTCAAAAAGTTGAGCAAAAGATTCCATTACGGACTGACTTTCATGCCGCAAACCTTGCGGTCCACAGCGGGTTGAGGTTGAAAACCATCGCCGGCACCAACCGGCGACGCCTTGCTACGGCGCTTCCGCCACCCACGCCAGCACCTGGTTCACCGCCTGTTCGATGGTGAGGTGCGTGGTGTCGAGCAGCTTCGCATCCGCCTCCTGCCTGAGCGGCGCCACGCTGCGCTGCGAATCGCGCGCATCGCGTTGCTGCAGGTCTGACAGAAGGTCCGCGAGATTAGCAGAGAAACCTTTTTCGATCAACTGCTTATAGCGACGCTCGGCGCGTGCTTCGGCACTGGCGGTAAGGAAGACCTTGAGACCCGCCTGCGGGAAGATCACCGAACCCATGTCGCGACCGTCGCCGACCAGGCCGGGCGCGGTGTTGAAGACGCGCTGACGGAACAGCAAGGCCTCGCGTACGGCCGGCAGCGCAGCGACTTTCGAGGCGCCGGCCGAGATTTCCTCGGTGCGGATGGCATCACCGACCGGCACGCCGGCCAAGCGGATGTCATTTTCGGTGAAGACCACCTCCAGCCCGGCAGCGATCGCCGCGACGCGCGGCTCGTCATCCCAGGCGACGCCGGCGCGCCGGGCGGCCAGTGCGGTCAACCGGTAAAGCGCGCCGGAATCGAGATAGGCAAAACCGAGCGCCGCGGCAACGCGCGCCGCCACCGTGCCCTTGCCGGAAGCCGACGGGCCGTCGATGGCGATCACCGGCGCGGCCCGGGTCACCGCGGCGAAACGGGTGAAATAATCCGGGAAGGTCTTGGCCACGCAATTCGGATCGTTGATGCGCAACGGTGTCGCGAAGGCGGCCAGCGAGAAGCACATCGCCATGCGGTGGTCGTCGTAGGTGTCGATGGCTGCAGGCTTGACGGTCGACGGCGTGATCCTGATGAAATCCGCGCCCTCCTCGACCAGCGCGCCGAGCTTGCGCAACTCGGTCGCCATCGCCGCGATGCGGTCGGTTTCCTTGACCCGCCAGCTGGCGATGTTGCGCAAGGTGGTCGTGCCCTTGGCGAACAACGCGGCCGTGGCCAGCGTCATCGCCGCATCGGGAATGTGGTTGCAATCGAGGTCGACCGCGACCAGGCCGCCTTGCGGCGCACGCGCTTCCATCCAGTTCGGCCCGGTTTCGATCAGCGCGCCCATCTGCGCCAGCGCTTCGGCAAACTTGACGTCGCCCTGGATCGAATCGGCGCCGACGCCTTCGACACGTACCGGCCCGCCGCCAATCGCGCCGAGCGCCAGGAAGTAGGACGCCGACGAGGCATCGCCCTCGACATACACCGTACCCGGCGAGACGTAGCGGCTGCCGGCCCTGACCGTGAAGCGCTGCCAGCCGTCGCGCTCGACGACGACGCCGAAGCGGGCCATGGTCGCCAGCGTGATCTCGATGTAAGGCTTGGAAATCAGCTCGCCGACGACGTCGACCGTGACCGTCTCGCCGGTCAGCGGCAGCGCCATCAGCAGGCCGGTCAGGAACTGGCTGGAGACGTCGCCGCGCACCTTCACCGCGCCGTCCGGACGGATCGTCGCCGGTTTCAGCTGCAGCGGCGGATAACCATCGTTGGCGAGGTAGGTGACGTCGGCACCGAGCTGGCGCAGGCCATCGACCAGGTCGCCGATCGGCCGCTCGTGCATGCGGGCGACGCCCTTCAGCACATAGTCGCCGCCGGCCAGCGCCAGCGCCGCGGTGAGCGGCCGGAAGGCGGTGCCGGCATTGCCGAGGAAGAGTTCCGCCTGGCGGACCGGGAAACGCCCGCCGCAACCGACGATCTTCCAGGCTTCGCCGCCCAGGGAGGTGACGCCGACGCCGAGCGTCTGCAGGGCTTCGAGCATGCGCTCGGTGTCGTCGGACGCCAACAGGTCGCGCACCTCGGTCTCACCGTCGGCGAGCGCGGCAAGCAACAGGACGCGATTGGAAATGCTCTTCGAGCCGGGCAGGCGGACGGTACCGGCAGCGCCGGTCAGTTGCGGAAGATCGAGAAAGGTCATGCGGATGAAGTTCCTGTTTCGTAGGGTTTCAGGCGTACTGGCGACCGATCCAGTCGCGGTAGGCACCGCTGGTCACGTCATGTACCCAGGCCTGGTTGTCGAGATACCACTGCACCGTCTTGCGGATGCCGGTCTCGAAGGTCTCGGCCGGTTTCCAGCCCAGTTCGCGTTCGAGCTTCGTGGCGTCGATCGCGTAGCGCCGGTCGTGGCCCGGACGGTCGGTGACGAAGGTGATCTGCGTCCGGTACGACTGGCCGTCGGCGCGCGGGCTCAGTTCGTCGAGGATGGCGCACAGCGTGTGCACCACGTCCAGATTGGCCTTTTCGTTCCAGCCGCCGACGTTGTACACCTCACCCAGTTGGCCGGCTTCGAGCACGCGGCGGATGGCGCTGCAGTGGTCCTTGACGTACAGCCAGTCGCGGATCTGCTGGCCGTCGCCGTAGATCGGCAGCGGCTGGCCGGCCAGCGCGTTGTGGATGACCAGCGGGATCAGCTTTTCCGGGAAATGGTAGGGACCGTAGTTGTTCGAGCAGTTGGTGGTCAGCACCGGCAGGCCGTAGGTGTGGTGGTAGGCGCGCACCAGATGGTCGGATGCCGCCTTGCTCGCCGAATACGGGCTGTTCGGCTCGTAGCGGTTGGTTTCCCGGAAGGCCGGATCGTCCTTGGCGAGCGAGCCATAGACCTCGTCGGTCGACACGTGCAGGAAACGGAAGGCGTTTTTCTCGCTTTCACCCAGTCGACCGTAATAAGCGCGCACCGCTTCAAGCAGCCGGAAGGTGCCGACGATGTTGGTCTGGATGAAGTCTTCCGGCCCGTGGATGCTGCGGTCGACGTGCGATTCGGCGGCAAAATTGACCACTGCGCGCGGCCGGTGTTCGGCCAGCAGCTGGCTGACCCGTTCGAAGTCGCCGATGTCGCCATGGACGAAAATGTGCCGCGCGTCGCCGTCGACCGTAACAAGGTTCTGCCGGTTGCCGGCGTAAGTCAGCGCATCGAGGTTGATGACCGGCTCGTCGCACTGCGCCAGCCAGTCGAGGACAAAATTGCTGCCGATGAAGCCGGCGCCGCCGGTGACCAGGATCATGTCGGAAAATCCGCCAGGGAAAAGCCGGCAATTTTAGCGCAGCCGCCGCTCACTCGTCGCGCACCCGCAGAAAGCTGGCAAACCGCGGCAGGCCGCGCGACGTCAGCTCGCGGTAACGGTAGGTCAGCGTCGTACCGAGCGGCGGCGGATCGCGCCGCTGCGCGTCGGTGAAACCGGTACCCAGATTGAATTCGCGGCCGTCCGGCAGCCGCAGCCGGACCGCGCCGAGCATGCCCGCATACTTGCCCTTGCCCGGCAGATGCGCGACGACCACGCCTTCGGCGTCGAGCCAGGGTTTGAGCTTGAGCAGGGTATCGCTGCGCCCGGTTTCGTAAGGCGCATCGGCCCGGTGCAGCATCAGGCCTTCGCCGCCGCCGGCCAGGACATCGGCGAGCATTTTCTGCAGTTTGTTGCGGTCGACCGCAGCAACCTGGGGAATTTCCCGCAACCACGGCACGTTGGCGGCACGCACCAGGGCCGCGATGCGCTGCGCCCGTTCGGCAAAGCTGCCGTCGGCACCGGGCAGTTCGAAGATCATGTAGCGCACGTCGCGCCAGTCGGCATCGAGCGGCTCCGCCTTGCGCACGATGCCGGACAGTCGCTCGAACTGGCCGCGGCCGATCCACAGTTCGCCGTCCAGCGGCTGTCCTGGCAAGCCGGCGACAAACCAGGCCGGGGCGGCGATCGGATGGCCGGCACGGCTCAGCAGCTGGCGACCATCCCAGTAGGCGCGCACACCGTCGAGTTTTTCGCTGACCAGGTAATGCGCCGGATCGAGACCGTCGCGATAAAGATTGGCCAACAGCAGTTCGGGCGGCGCCGGGAAAACGCAGATCGGCCACGTCAGCGCCAGCCAGAGCAGCAGCGCGCGCAGCCCGGACATGCTCAGTCCTGACCGCCCCAGGCCCGCCGCCGCTGGCGGGCGATGTCGAAGACCGCCTCCAGCCGGGCACCGTCGCCAGCGGCCAAGGCATCGTGCAGGTCGGCCAGCTGGGCGCGATAGCTGTCCAGCTCGCCGAGCAGCGCCTGCCGGTTGGCCAGACAGATGTCGCGCCACATTTCCGGATGGCTGGCGGCGATCCGCGTGAAATCGCGGAAACCGGACGCGGCAAAGGTGAAGAACAGGTCGGCGTCGTCGCGTACCGCCAGGTCGTGCACCAGCGCGAACGACAGCAGGTGCGGCAGATGGCTGACGGCGGCAAACACGCGGTCGTGCTGTTCGGGCGTCAGCTCGTAGATGTCGGCACCGCACAGCGACCAGGCGCGCTTGATGCGGTCGAGCCGCTCGTCGTTGTTTTCCGGCAGCGGCGTGACGACGACCTTCTTGCCCCAGTAGAGGTCCCAGCGCGCAGCCGACGGGCCGCTGTTCTCGGCGCCGGCGATCGGGTGCGCCGGCACGAACTTGCCGATGTGTCCCTTGAACGCCGCACGCGCCGCGGCAACCACGTCGCCCTTGGTCGAACCGCCGTCGGTGACCAGCGTGTTCGGCCCGAGATAGGGCGCGATGCGCGCGAAGATTTCCGGCATCTGGGCGACCGGCGTGGCGACCAGCACGATGTCGGCATCGGCGATTTCATGCGCCGGGTTGATCCCGGCGCGGTCGATCACACCGAGTTGCTGCGCGGCGCGCAGCGTCGCCGGCGTGCGGCCGAAACCGACGACTTCCTCGACCGCCCCGGCCTGCTTCAGGCCAAGCGCAAAGGAACCGCCGATCAGGCCGGTGCCGAAAACGACGACCTTGGCGAATTCGGGCTCGCGGGCGGCCATCGCTTCGCTCACTTACAGCGCCTTGGCCAGTGCGTCGAGGAAGCTGGCATTCTCGGCCGCCGTACCGACCGTCACCCGCAGCCAGTCGGGCAGACCGTAGCCGGCGATCGGCCGCACGATGACGCCCTGCTCGAGCAGCTTGCGATTGACCGAGGCCGCATCGGCGACGCGGAAAGCAACGAAATTGCCGTAGGACGGAATGTATTCGAGCCCGAAGCCTTCCAGCGCCTCGACCAGTTGGGCCAGGCCGCGCCGGTTCAGGTCGTGGCTGGCCTGCAGGAACTCATGATCGTCGAGCGCTGCATCGGCCGCGGCCAGCGCCAGATTATTGACGTTGAAGGGCTGGCGGATGCGATTCATCAGGTCGGCGACTTCGTCCGAGGCCAGTGCGTAACCGATGCGCAGACCGGCCAGACCGTAGATCTTCGACAGGGTCCGGCAGATCACCAGGTTCGGAAAATCAGCCAGCCAGGCCGCCGTATCGACGCGCTCGGCCGGCGGAATGTATTCGTTGTAAGCCTCGTCGAGCACGACGAGCACATCCTTCGGCACGTCGGCCAGGAAAGCCCGGACTTCCGGGTAAGGCAGGAAATTGCCGGTCGGGTTGTTCGGATTGGCAATCCACACGACACGGGTGTCCGGCCGGATCGCCGCGCGCATCGCCGCCAGATCGTGGCCGAAATCCTTGGCCGGCACCTGGAGCGGCTCGCCGCCGGTCGACAGCGTGGCCAGCGGATAAACGGCAAAGGCATATTGCGCAAACACTGCCGACCGCCCCGGCGCCAGAAAGACGCGGGCGACCAGGTCGAGCAGATCGTTCGAGCCGTTGCCGAGCACCACTTGCTTGCGGTCGACCCGGCAACGTTCGGCAATCTTGGCAATCAGGCCGAACTGGTCCGGGTAGCGCTCGACACCGGCAATGGCCGCTGCCACTGCCGCTTTCGCCTTCGGGCTCATGCCCAGCGGATTCTCGTTGGAAGCCAGCTTGACGATACGGTCGACCGGAATCCCCGTTTCGCGGGCCAGTTCGGTGATCGGCTTGCCCGGCTGGTAGGGCGAGATGGCACGGACGTAAGCGAGGGCCTGATCGGCGAGGCTCATGGACATTCCTCAGTAAACGGCAACCGGGTAGGAGCCGAGAATCTTCAGGTAGGCGGCATTGGCAGCCAGCCGGTCGAGTGCGGCGGCAATCGGCGCCGCGCTGCGATGACCTTCGATGTCGACGTAGAACACGTATTCCCAAAGTGCGTTCTTCGCCGGCCGCGATTCCAGTCGGCACATCGACACGCCGGCCGCGGCCAGCGGTTGCAACAATTCGTGCAGCGCACCGGTACGGTTCGGCGCCGACATGATCAGCGAGGTCTTGTCGCGCCCGGTCACGCCGGCATCGTGCTTGCCGAGGATCAGGAAGCGCGTGGTGTTGTTCGGCTCGTCCTCGATGTTCTCGGCAAACATCGGCAGGCCGGTCTGTTCGCTGGCCGCGCGCCCGGCAATCGCCGCCGCGCCCGGCTCGCCCGCCGCCATCTGCGCCGCCAGCGAGTTGCTCGCCACCGACACGCGCGGCACGCCGGGCAGGTTGCGGTTGAGCCATTCGTGGCACTGCGCCAGCGACTGGGCATGCGAATAGACCTTGGTGATCTCGCCGAGCGTCGCCGCCCGCGTCAACAGGTTCTGATGGATGCGCAGCACGACCTCGCCGCAGATCTTCAGCGGCGTGCCAAGCAGGATGTCCATGCTGCGGCCGACGGCCCCTTCGGTCGAATTCTCGATCGGGGCGACGACGTAATGCGCGCGCCCCGACTCGACTTCGCGGAAGGCATCGTCGATCGACGGCTGCGGCAGCAAGCGCGCGGCGTGGCCGAAATGCTTGGTGGCGGCTGCGCAGGTGAAGGACCCGAGCGGCCCGAGACAGGCGATGGACAGCGGCTGTTCGAGCGACAGGCAGGCCGACATCACTTCGCGGAAGAAAAAGGTGATGTTCTCGTTCGGCAGGGGACCCGGGTTGAGTTCCTGCAGACGGCGCAACACCTGCGCCTCGCGCTCCGGCCGGTAGATGAAGCCGGCATCGCCGAATTCGGCCTTGATCTCGCCGACCTTCTGCGCACAGCGGGCGCGTTCGTTGAGCAGGCGCAGGATGTCGCCGTCGATCCGGTCGATGTCCGCGCGCACGCCGGACAACGCGCTCTGCAAGTCGTTCTGCGGGTGCTCGCTCATGCGGTCAACCGTTCCTCTTGGCAAAATCGTTCATGAATTCGACCAGCGCACGAACCGAATCCAGCGACACCGCATTGTAGATCGACGCGCGCATGCCGCCGACCGACTTGTGCCCCTTCAGACCGAGCATGCAGGCCTCCTTGGCGGCGGCCAGGAAAGGCGCGTCGAGCGCGGCATCGGCGAGCACGAAGGGGACGTTCATGCGCGAACGGCAGTCGGGATCGACCGGGTTGCTGTAGAAACCGCCGGAGTTGTCGATGCACTCGTACAAAATGCGCGCCTTTTCGGCGTTGACCGCATCGATGCCGGCCAGGCCGCCCTGCTTCTTCAACCACTGGAAAACCAGGCCGGCAATGTAGATGCCGAAGGTCGGCGGCGTATTCAGCATCGAGTCGTTCTCGGCCATCACCGCGTAGTCCATCACCGTCGGGATGGTCAGCGGCGCCATGCCGAGCAGGTCGCGATGAATGATGACCAGGGTCACGCCCGACGGGCCGATGTTCTTCTGCGCGCCGGCGTAGATCAGGCCGAATTTCTCGACATTGACCGGCCGCGACAGGATGTGCGACGACATGTCGGCAACCAGCGGCACGCCGGTGTCGGCGATGCGCTCGGCGGGAATCTCGACGCCGTGGATGGTCTCGTTGGTGCACACGTGCAGGTAGGCGGCAAACGGGTCAAGCCTGATTTCCTCGGCCGTCGGCAGGCGCGTGAAGCCGCTGTCCTCGGTACTCGCCGCGACGCGCACCTTGCCGATGCGCTGCGCTTCCTTGACCGCCTTCTTCGACCACGAGCCGGTGACGATGTAGTCGGCCGAGCGGCCGGCCAGCAGGTTCATCGGGATCTGGGCGAACTGCTGCGTCGCGCCGCCCTGCAGGAACAGCACCTGGTACTGCTCGGGAATCCCCATCAACTCGCGCAGGTCGGCTTCGGCCTGCGCCAGGATGGACATGAATTCCTTGCCGCGATGGCTCATTTCCATGACGCTGCAGCCGGCGCCCTGCCAGTCGAGCAGTTCTTCCTGTGCCTGGCGCAGCACCGCTTCCGGCAACGCCGCCGGGCCGGCACTGAAATTATGCTGGCGGGCCATCTCAGTTGTCCCCTTCGGTGCCTTCTGCGGTCGACGGCGTTTCCGGTGCATTTTCGGCGTCGACCGCCGCATCGTCATCGGCGCCGACCACCGATTCGGCAACCTTCTCGAGGCCGGCCAGCTTTTCGCCTTCATCGAGCGAAATCAGCGTCACACCCTGCGTCGCCCGGCCCATGCCGCGGATTTCCGAGACGCGGGTGCGGATCAGCACGCCGCCGGTGGTGATCAGCATCACCTCGTCGTCGTCGCCGACCAGTTTGGCACCGACCACGACGCCGTTGCGCTCGGAATCGGCAATCGCCTTGACGCCCTGCGTGCCGCGACCGGAGTGGCGGAAATCGGCCAGCACGGTGCGCTTGCCGAAACCGTTTTCGGTGGCGACCAGCACCGTCTGCTGATCGTCTTCGGCAACCAGCAGGGAGATGACGGTCTGCCCTTCCTGCAGCTTCATGCCGCGCACGCCACGGGCGCCACGGCCCATCGGGCGAACGTCTTCCTCGTCGAACCAGACCGCCTTGCCGGCGTTGGAGACGAGCACGATGTCGCTCTGGCCGGTGGTCAGTTCAACACCGATCAGGTAGTCGTCGTCCAGCAGGTCGATGGCAATGATGCCGGCCTTGCGCGGGTTGGAGAAGTCGGACAACGGCGTCTTCTTGACCGTACCGGTATGGGTCGCCATGAAGATGAACTTGTCGTCGGCGAATTCCTTGACCGGCAGCACGGCGTTGATCTTCTCGCCAGGCTCGAGCGGGAACAGGTTGACGATCGGCTTGCCGCGGCTGTTGCGGCTGCCTTGCGGCGCTTCGTAAACCTTCAGCCAGTAGCAACGGCCGCGGTTCGAGAAACACAGGATGTAATCGTGCGTATTGGCGACGAACAGGTGATCGATGAAATCCTCGTCCTTGATCGCCGCCGCCTGCTTGCCGCGGCCGCCGCGGCGCTGGGCACGATAGTCGGCCAGCGGTTGCGCCTTGACGTAGCCGCCGTGCGACATGGTGACGACCATGTCCTGCGGCGTGATCAGGTCTTCGATGCCGAGTTCCTGCGTGTGCAGCACGATCTCGGACTTGCGTTCGTCGCCGAACTGCTCGCGCACCGCCTTCAGCTCGTCGGCAATGATTGCGGTGATGCGTTCCGGACGGGCCAGGATGTCGAGCAGATCGACGATCTTGTCCATCACTTCCTTGTATTCACCGACGATCTTGTCCTGCTCCAGACCGGTCAGGCGCTGCAGGCGCAGTTCCAGAATGGCCTGGGCCTGTGCGTCGGAGAGACGATAGCCTTGTGCGGACAGACCGAATTCGGGCAACAGGCCATCCGGCCGCGACGCGTCGGAGGCGGCACGCTGCAGCATGTCCTCGACCACCGGGCTGCGCCACTGGCGCGCCATCAGGCCGACCTTGGCATCGGCCGGCGTCGGCGCCGCCTTGATCAGCGCAATGATCTCGTCGACGTTGGACAGTGCAACAGCCAGACCTTCGAGGATGTGGCCGCGTTCGCGCGCCTTGCGCAATTCGAAGACGGTGCGCCGCGTCACCACCTCGCGGCGATGCGACAGGAAGCATTCGAGCATCTGCTTCAGGTTGAGCAGGCGCGGCTGGTTGTCGACCAGCGCCACCATGTTCATGCCGAAACTGTCCTGCAGCTGCGTCTGCTTGTACAGGTTGTTGAGGATGACCTCGCCGACTTCGCCGCGCTTCAACTCGATGACGATGCGCATGCCCGACTTGTCGGACTCGTCGCGGATGTCGGAAATGCCTTCGATCTTCTTGTCGTTGACCAGCTCGGCGATCTTCTCGATCAGGCTCTTCTTGTTAACCTGGTAGGGAATCTCGTCGACGATCAGCGCCTGACGGTCGCCGCGGCCGATGTCCTCGAAATGCGTGCGGGCACGCATGACGACGCGACCGCGACCGGTCTTGTAACCTTCGCGAACCCCCATCACGCCGTAGATCAGGCCGGCCGTCGGGAAGTCCGGCGCCGGAATCAGGTCGATCAGGTCGTCGATCGAGGTTGCCGGATTCTCCAGCAGCACCAGACAGCCGGCGATCACCTCGTTGAGGTTGTGCGGCGGGATGTTGGTCGCCATGCCGACGGCAATGCCGGCGGAACCGTTGATCAACAGGTTGGGAATGCGCGTCGGCAGCACCGACGGTTCCAGCTCCTTGCCGTCGTAGTTGGGCACGAAATCGACGGTTTCCTTGTCGATATCGGCGGTCAGGTCGGAAGCAATGCGGTCCAGACGGCATTCGGTGTAACGCATGGCGGCGGCGTTGTCGCCGTCGATGGAACCGAAGTTGCCCTGGCCGTCGACCAGGGTGTAGCGCAGCGAGAAATCCTGCGCCATCCGGACCAGCGTGTCGTAGATCGCCGAATCGCCGTGCGGGTGGTATTTACCCATGACCTCGCCGACCACACGGGCACATTTGACGAAAGGCCGGTTCCAGACGTTGTTCGTCTCGTGCATGGCATAAAGCACGCGGCGATGCACCGGCTTGAGGCCGTCCCGCGCATCCGGCAGCGCCCGGCCGACGATCACGCTCATCGCGTAATCGAGATAGGAACGCCGCATCTCGTCTTCGAGGCTGATCGGCAGGGTTTCTTTGGCGAATTGATCCATGTCTCTCTGTCCGCGCAGGGCTGGCCCACGCCGGTTTGGTTGTAGCACGCGTAATTTGTTAGTTTACCACGCCGATCCTGGCCTGCCGCTGCCCGTTTCCCATGCAACACACTCCCCAAGCCATCGACCTGCTGATTGAAGCCCGCTGGATCGCCACGGTCGACACCGGTGAAGTCCTGAAAAACCATGCGGTGGCCGTCGACCGCGACACGATCGTCGCCGTCCTGCCGGCCGGCGAGGCGCGCAGCCGCTTCTCGGCAGCAGAACACCGGCAGTTGGACAATCACCTCCTGATTCCGGGTCTGATCAATCTGCACACGCATGCCGCCATGACGCTGATGCGCGGCATCGCCGACGACCTACCGCTGATGGCATGGCTGCAGCAACACATCTGGCCGACCGAAGCCGCGCATGTCTCCGCCCAGTTCGTACTCGACGGCACCCGCCTTGCCTGCGCCGAAATGCTGCGTGGCGGCATCACCTGCTTCAACGACATGTACTTCTTCCCGGATGCCGCCGCCCAGGCAGCGACGGAGTTCGGCATGCGCGCGGTGCTCGGCGTGACCACGCTGGAATTTCCGACCAATTACGCCGCCGACGCCAATGACTATCTGAACAAGGGTCTGGCCGTTCGCGAACGCTGGCTGAGCAACCCGTTGATCAGCTTCAGCCTGGCGCCGCACGCGCCTTACACCGTTTCCGACGCCAGTTTCGAACGCATCGCGATGCTGGCTGCACAACTGGGCTTGCCCATCCACTGCCATCTGCACGAAACCCGCCAGGAAATCAGCGACGCGCTGCAACAGGACGGCCGCCGGCCCGTCACGCGACTACGCGACCTCGGTCTGCTCGGACCCGGGCTGATCGGCGTCCACGCGGTTCATCTCGATGATGCCGACCGGCGCCTGCTGGCCGAAGCAAACTGTTCGATCGCCCACTGCCCGACATCGAACCTGAAACTGGCCAGCGGCCTGGCCGATGTCGCGGCGATGCAACAGCGTGGCATCAATGTTGGCCTGGGTACCGATGGCGCAGCAAGCAACAACCGGCTCGACCTGTTTCAGGAAATGCGCCTCGCCGCACTGCTGGCCAAGGGCAGCAGCGGCAACGCTGCCATCGTACCGGCCGGCGAGGCTCTCCGGATGGCCACCCTGAATGGCGCAATCGCGCTCGGCATGGGCCACCGTCTGGGTTCCATCACCCCCGGAAAACAAGCCGACTTATGCGCAGTGGATCTGGGCTCGCTACACGCCTCACCCTGCTTCGACCCGGTTTCGCATCTGATATACGTCGCCGGCCGGGAGGATGTCTCGGATGTCTGGATTGCCGGAAAGTGTTGCGTACACCACAAAAATTTACGCTATGACTCGCTACCGCAACTGGAAGCGACTATTACCCTATGGCAGAATGCTCTCCAATTCCGCGGCCAATCCTGAGTTTGCCGGTTGCGGAGTACGAGTTTGCTGACATTTTCTTCAACGAGGGAAAACAATGATCCAAAACATCGTCAAGAAGTCTCTGGCCGTAGCGCTGCTTGCCGGCATCGGCTTCTCCGCCGTCGCCCAGGAACGCGTCTATGTGATCGACCAGCGCGACGTCGTCGCCAAGTCGGGCTTCGGCCTGTGCTGGCGTACCGGCTACTGGACCCCGGCCGCTGCTGCTGCCGACAAGGCCGGTTGCGAGTGCGACAAGGACCTGCTGCCGAAGGAAGCCTGCGAAGCCAAGACCGCCGCTGCTGCGACGGCCGCGCCGGCCGTGGCCGGCCCGAAGCCGACCGGTGAGAAGATCACCGTCGCCGCCGACGCCCTGTTCGACTTCAACAAGGCCGTGCTGCGTCCGGAAGGCAAGGCCAAGCTCGACGAGCTGGTCTC